>Ga0207868_1000026_pt1 | contig 228206 bp, 198 predicted proteins | sample Passage237B_FD_187370 | JGI IMG/M metagenome (GOLD analysis project Ga0207868, IMG submission 187370) | Cellulose adapted compost microbial communities from Newby Island Compost Facility, Milpitas, CA, USA - Passage2 37B (SPAdes) (version 3) ...
CCACGCCGGCCAGTTCCTCATCGCCAAGGAGCAAACCACCGAGGACGCGCTCATGGAAATCGCGCTCGAAGCCGGCGCCGACGACGTCATCACCAGCGAACAGGGCTACGAAGTCCGCTGCAGTATCCAAAATTTCGATAAGGTCTCCCACGCGCTCGAACAAAAAGGTCTCAAGCCCGACAGCGCGGAGATCGCCTACATCCCGACCACGACCGTGCCGGTCAGCGATCCCAAGGTCGCCGAAAGCCTCACCAAGCTCCACGACGCGCTCGAAGACCTCGACGATGTGCAAACCGTCTTCTCCAACGAGGAGATCGACGAGAGTATTGCCTCGTAACGCAGTCTCCTTCCGCGCTTCCGCAGCCGCGATTCGTCTGCGCCGTCCTCAGAGACTTCGCGCATGACAAACGCATCGCTTGTCTCATCCGCCGTTCCGCGCCACGCTGGCGCCGCCGCATGACCGACGATACGACGACCACCGTCGCCTCCAGACGCCCCGCCGCCGGCGAGGTCGGCATCGTCGCGCCCCACGATTTCGTTTATCCAAAGCCGTTCACTTTCAAAAGCGGCCAAACCCTCCCCGGTTTCACTCTCCGCTACGAAACCTACGGCACGCTCAACGCCACCCGCGACAACGCGATCCTCATCTGCCACGCGCTCTCCGGCGATCACCACTGCGCCGGCCTCCACACCCCCGAGGATCGCAAGCCCGGGTGGTGGAATAATCTCATCGGCCCCGGCAAGGCCGTCGACACGAGCCGTTTCTACGTCATCTGCGCCAACGTCCTCGGCGGCTGCCAAGGCTCGACCGGCCCATCCTCGCTCAATCCCGCCACCAACCGTCCCTACGGTCTCGCGTTTCCGTTCGTCACCATCCTCGACATGGTGCGCGCGCAAAAAATCCTTCTCGATCATCTCGGCGTCAGCGAACTCCACGCCGTGATCGGAGGCTCGATGGGCGGCATGCAGGCCATGCTCTTCTCGATCGAGTTTCCCCACTTCGTCCGCCGCGTCATCGCCATGGCCACCACCGCCCGCGAAGGCGCCCAAGCCATCGCCTTCAACGAGGTCGGCCGCCAGGCGATCATGCAGGACCCCGATTGGAATCGCGGCGATTACGCCAAAGGTGGCGGCCCCCGCGTCGGCCTCGCGATCGCCCGCATGATGGCGCACATCACCTACGTCTCCGACGCCAGCATGGACCGAAAATTCGGGCGGCGAAAAAAGAACTCCGTCAACGGCGACTCCTACAACTTCGACATCCAGTTCGAAGTCGAAAGCTACCTGCGCCACCAAGGCCAGAGCTTCATCAACCGCTTCGACGCCAACTCCTATCTCTACATCACGCGCGCGCTCGACCACTTCGATCTCCCGCAAGCCTACGGCTCGCTCGAAGCCGCCTTCGCGCCCGTCCTCGCGCAAACGCTCGTCGTCGGCTTCACCAGCGACTGGCTCTTCCCGCCCGAGCAAAATCGCGCGATCGCCCTCGCTCTTCTCCGCGCCGGCAAACAAGCGAGCTACGCCGAACTCAACACCGACCTCGGCCACGACTCCTTCCTCCTCGAATCGGAAGAACTCTACACCCTCGTCCGCGGCTTCCTCGAAACCGAAGCCAACCGCGTCGTCGATTTCTCGATCTGATGAGAAACCACGAAACACATCAAACACACGAAACGAAATCCCGGCTGGAATCTCTCCGCCCGCTTTTCGTGTGTTTCGTGTATCCCGTGGTTCCCGCCCACCCATGACCACGCTGATCGAAAAACGCACCGTCGACATGCAGATCATCGGTGAGTGGGTCGAACCCGGCTCACGCGTGCTCGATCTCGGCTGCGGCAAAGGCACGCTCCTCGACTACCTCGTCCAAACGAAACAGGTCAGCGCCGTCGGCGTGGACCTCGATTTTCATCGTATCACCGCCTGTGTCGCGCGCGGCCTCTCCGCCTATCAAGGCGACATGACGTCGTTCATGCGCCAGTTTCCGGATCGCCATTTCGATCGCATCATCTGCTCGCGCACCGTCCAGGAACTCGACGATCCCGCCGCCGTCATCCTCGAGGCCCTTCGCGTCGGCCGCGCGCTCACCGTCGGCTTCGTCAATCACGGCTTCTGGAAAAACCGCCTCGGCGCCCTCGTCAGCGGTCGCAAGGTCCGCAACGAGGTCTACACCACCGAGTGGTTCGAAAGCCGCCCCACCAATCCCGTCACGATCGCCGATTTCGAGCACTTCTGCGCCGTGAAAGGCATCCGCATCGTCCGCCACGCCCACCTCGCGGGCAACTGGCACACCCCCTGTCGCTTCGCCCCCAACCTCTTCGCCGGCTTCGCCCTCTACGACCTCACGAGATAGTTCCTCGTTCTCATTCTCTTAATCGCTCTCGTTCTCCCCCCAAAAACCGAACGCGCCCCCCCAATGAAAGCCACCCTCCTCGTTTTCACTCTCCTCCTCACTCTCATGACTTCCCTCGCCTCCGCCGCCGACGCGCCCCGCATCTCCGCCTCCGAAGCCGCCGAGCGCGTCGCTTCAGGCAAAGCCGTCCTCGTCGACGTTCGCGAGCCCGACGAATGGAAGGAAACCGGCGTCGCCGCCCCCGCCGAGCTCCTCCCGATGAGCGATTTCAACGGCGACCAAAAACTCTGGAAGCCCTTCCTCGAGAAAAATGCCGGCAAGGAAATCCTGCTCTACTGCCGCTCCGGCAACCGCTCGGGCCAGGTCGCGAAAAAACTCGCCGCCCAAAAACTCCCCGTCGCCAACGCCGGCGCTTTCAAAGACTGGGAGTCCGCCCATCTCCCCGTCCGTAAAGTCGAATAACAGCTCGCGCACCGCCGGCGCCGCACTCCGCGCCTGTCTTCAACGAGCGCCGCGCCACTTCTTGAGGCGCTCTTCGCGGACGAGAAACACACAATCGCTTCCATCCTCTGTGGGAAGCCACTCCGGCTCGAGCGCACCGAATTCTTTTTCGACCGCGTCCCGCAGCCCGCCCACTTCGATGACCACGATTCCGCGCGGAGCCAATCGCTCGCGCGCCTGACGCAGCAGCTTCCTCACGATCACCATTCCATCGACGCCGCCATCGTGCGCCATCCGCGGCTCCGCCGCGAATTCCGGATCCTGCGCATCGACGTGCGCGCTCGGCTCATACGGCGGATTGCTCAAGATCACATCATACTTCGCCGCCGGCACCGCATCGAAGACGTCGCTCTCCCACAGCCGCACGCGCCCTTCCAATCCGTGCTCGCGCACATTGATCTTCGCGACGTCCAGCGCATCGCGCGACAAATCGATCGCATCCACCTCCGCCCGCGGAAACGCCTCCGCCAGCAGCACCGCCAGACACCCCGATCCCGTGCAAACATCCACCACCCGCCGCGCCTTTCGCTTTGCCGCCAGCCGCGGGATGATCTCCAGAAAATAACTCCGCGGAATGATCACCCGCTCGTCCACGTAAAACCGAAACTCTCCCAGCCACGCCTCCTTCGTCAGATACGCCGCCGGCACGCGCTCGCGTATCCGTTTTTCAAACACCTCCTCCAGCCGCTCCCGCTCCGCCGCGCTCACCTTCCGCTTCAACACGCTCGCGTCGCTTTCCAGCGAAAGCCCGAGCGTCCGCAGCAAGAGATACAGCGCCTCGTCATGCGCATTCGTCGCCACCTGTCCGAGCGCCACCTGCTCACGCTCATACGCCCGTTCCGCCCACGCCAGCCATTCGCCCACGGTGGCGCGCTCCGCCTTTTTCGGCTTCACGTCCGCCTCACTCTTTCGCTTCACCGCTCTCCTCCACCACGTGGGCGTGGTTGAAGATATGTTCCGGGCAATAGCACTGGTCGCCCGCGCACTTCGAGCAGTAGCGAAAATCCATCTCCGGATTCGTGAGATCGGTCTTCCCGCACACGTGACACCGATGCCGCGGCTCCGGCCCCCGCTTCTCCTCCGCCACCCGCCGCACCTGCATCGCGCGCGTCCGCTGCCGGAAACGAATCGTGTTCAAGATGTCCCCGCCGAAAAACAGCAGGAAATTCGACACCGACGCCAGCACCAGCCACCGCGTCCCCCAGTCGCCCGTGGCGAAACGATATCCATAATACAACCACGTGAAGAGCGCCAGCCACTTGACCTTGATCGGCAGGATGAAGAACAGCGACAGCTCGAAATCCGGGTTCAGCCACGCAAACGCCAGAAACACCGATCCCGCCAGAAACGCGTTCGTCGCCCACGAGGTCGGCGCCAGAAACGCCGCGCCGATCGTCAGCACCACGCCCACCAGCAGGAACACGTTGTAGCGAAACGCGCCCCAGTAGTGCTCCAGCGCGTTGCCCATCAGATAAAAGATCCACCACGCGAACGGCAGAAACACCAGGCTCAGCATGCTGTTCATGTTCACCGGCGGCGGCATGAACAGAAACGTCACCAGCCGCCACCACTCCCCCTCGCGCACCAGCAGGCCCAGCAGCGGAAACAGCCGCAAATCCAGCAGCCGGAACATCGCCGCGAAAAACACGAACGCCTGCCCGATGATCAGATACAGCGTGATATTCGAGATGGCGAACCGGCCAAACCGGCGTTCGAGAGAGTCGAGCATCATGGCAGGCGCGCAGCTTGGGGCGGTGTTCCGCCGTTTGGCAACAAAGCCCTTCCGCTCACTCCGCCTTTCGTTCCCGCGCCTCCCACTGCTTCAACAACCTTTCTTTCTGCTTTTGCAACGCCTCCTCCTTCACCTCCTCCAGCACCGCACGCCCTTCCTCCTCGCGCCCCATCTTTCCCAACACGTTCGCGACGTGCAGCCGCATCGTCTCACGCTCGATCGCCGTCGGCGCCTCCGCCTCCAGTTTTTTCCACGCCGCCAGCGCCCCTTCCCAATCCGGCGGATCCTTGTGATAAAACGACTCCGCATGCCGATACGTGAACTCGATCCGGTCCGGCGCCAGCTCCGCCGCCTTCTTGAACGCCTCGTGAATCGCCCGGTCGATCGCCTCCTGACGCCACTCGCCCGATTTCAGGAAGTCGTCCCTCGCCTCGTATAACAACGTCCCGAGTTGGTAGTGATAAAGCGGCTCCTCCGGCGACAGTTTGATCGCCGCCGTGAAATACGGCAACGCGTCCAACGGTCGCCCCTCCTCCGCCAGCCAGTTGCCGATCTGGTTCTTCACCAGCGGGAGGTTCGGATCGAGCTGGTTCGCCTTCATCAGCATCGCGATCGCGTGCTTCCGCTGGTCCACCTTGCTCAACAAATACCCATACGCCGCGTAGCCTTCCGCATTGTTGGGATTCGCCCGCAGAAACTCTTCATAACCGCGCGCAAGCTGCTCCATCTGCAGCCGGAAATTACTCTCGTCGAAATGCGGATTCTCCTTCGCCGCCTCCGCCAGCAGCTCCTTCTGCCGCGAAACCAATTCCCTCAACCGCCGCTCCGCCAGCGTCTCGCCTTGCGCGAAGCCGACAGCCGTCAATCCCACCGCCACCGCCAGAATTCCGAAAAAGAGTCTCATGATTCGCGAGGTGCGACACCCAACCCGCCCCTCCGTGCCAGCGCAATCCTTCGCTCCCTCTTCGGGTCCCTTCGTGGTTGGAAAAAATTTCTCCGCATTCCCTGCCTTCCAACATCTTCCCAAGTCCACCACAGAACCATTTGCTTTCACCCTCGCTCCCTTCTCACGTGTTCGCATGAACACACCCGCCCTCCCCCCAGATGCCCCCTTTGTCGGCCGCGGCTCGAGCATCAACCCGCCCAACCGCTTCGAACGCCTCCACGTCGAATCCGCCCCGGAATTCGCCCACGATTGCCCCGACGACGAACGCCCTTCCCCGCGCACCCGGTTCTTCCACGACGCCACCGAATCCCTGCTGACCAAAAACGACAGCCCCGACGTCGGCTTCGCCTACGGCTTCAACTGCTACCGCGGCTGCGAACACGGCTGCGCCTACTGCTTCGCCCGCCCCTACCACGAATACCTCGGCTGGAGCAGCGGCCTCGATTTTGAAACCAAGATCTTGGTCAAACTCCGCGCCCCCGAACTCCTCCGTCGCGAACTCACCGCGAAAAAATGGCAGCCGCAGCCCATCGCCATGAGTGGCGCCACCGACTGCTACCAACCCGCCGAGCGCCACTTTCGTCTCACCCGCCAGTGCCTCGAGGTCTGCGCCGAACTCCGCCACCCGATTTTCATCATCACCAAAAACGCCCTCGTCACCCGCGACCTCGACGTCCTCGCCGAACTCGCCCGCTTCAACTGCATCTTCGTCCACGTCTCCGTCACGTCCCTCGACACCGACCTCGCCGGCAAACTCGAACCGCGCGCCTCCCGCCCCGCCGCCCGCCTCCGCGCCATCCGCGAACTTTCCGCCGCCGGCGTCCCCACCGGCGTCATGGTCGCTCCCATCATCCCCGGCCTCACCGACCACGAAATGCCGGCCATCCTCGCCGCCGCCGCCGAAGCCGGCGCCCGCCGCGCCGGCCACGTCACCGTCCGCCTGCCTTTCGCCGTGAAAGACATCTTCCTCAAATGGCTCGACGACCACGCACCGACCAAAAAAGCCCGCATCGTTGATCGTCTGCGCACGCTTCACGGCGGCCAACTCTACTCCAACGATTGGGGCAAACGCATGCGCGGCGAAGGCCTTTTCGCCGAGCAACTCGACCTCCTCTTCGACACCACCTGCCGCCGCCTCGGTCTCAACCGCCTCGAACACGCCCTCTCCACCGCGCACTTCCGCCGCTCCGACAAAAATCAACTCGAGCTGTTCTAACTCTCTCTCCTCACCGCCGCGCCTCTGTGTCTCCGTCTTTCAACTACACCCCCCTCACGCCCGCTGCAACATCTCCAACATCTCCCGATCGAGCTTGTGCCCATACCAGTCGACGTAAGCCACATCCGCCCGCTCCGAATCGAGAATCCCGAACTTGCTCGCGCCCAGAAAATCCCACAGCGCGAAACCGATTCCCATCTCGCGCCCCATCCCGAGCACGTCCCCGAGCCACGCCCGCAACACTCGCGCCGGCGCGCGATGCGATCCACCCGTCTCGCCCATGTGCACGCCCACGCCCTGCGCGATGAGATCTCGCCACGGCGAATAATAATCCTCCAACCGTCGCCGGTCCCACGCATAACCCGCATCGTCCACCGCACCGGGCCAGCGCGGCTCCGGCCATTCCGCGCGGTCCTTCATCCAATCCACTTTATAATGACTCAGGATGCCCGGAATGTAGCAGTGCACGCTCTGATGCACCCCGAGCGGAATCAACTCCGGCACACATAGATTTCCCGCCCCCGCCCCGTCCGCGATGATGATCCGCTCCGGACTCACCCGCCGGATCGCCTCCACCGCCGGTGTCACCGCGAGCTTGTAGATCGCGCCGTTGAAATCGTCGTTCGGCCACGGCGCTTCGTTGAACAGATTGAAACTCAACTTCTCCGCCGACACGCCGCGATACCGCTTCGCGAACATCTCCCAGTGAAACGTGAACGCTTCCACCGCCGCCGCGTCGCGCCACAACACAAACGGCTCCCGCACGCCTTTCCCCACCCGATAGCCGGGCGCGTGATGAAAACACAGGCATACATGCAGCCCGTGCTTCTCGCCGAAACTCACCGCCGCATCGACGTGCTCGAGCATCGCTTCATCGATCTCGAACGCGTCCTCCGCCGCGATCGTCTCGCCCGGCGCCGCCTTCTTCTTCAGCCACGCGCGATACGTCATAGGAATCCGCACGAAGTCGAAACCCCAGCCCGCAATCCATCGGAAATGATCCTCGTCCGGCGTCAGCATCGCCGGCCCGGTCCGATACAAATACTGCAGATTGAATCCCCGCCAGCGCGGCAACGGGTTCCGCTTCGGCGCCGCCGTTTCTGTCCGCCCCCCGCTCGCCAACCCCAGCGACAGTCCCGCCGCTCCCGCCAGCTTGATGAAATCGCGTCGACTCGTGTTCATCGCTTTTGTATCCAGGAAATCTCGACACGCCCGATCGCCTGCTCCGCCGCCGCCTCGGCCGAAAGCTCGATTTCCAGCGTCGCGCCCGCCGCATCACTCGGAAGTTCCGCCGCGAACCGCGCACGCCGGCCTTGATTGTAAGCGACAACTTCCGGCGTCACCTCGATCCGCTCCCCACCTCCGCTCCGCACGAAAAACCTTGGCGCCACCTGCGCCTCGAAAACGTTCACCGCAAACCCGCGCACCGTCCCCGGCACCGTGTAAACCAACCTGGCCGCCTTCCCCGCCTCCGCCCGGCGCGCGAGCGCGATATCCTCGAGATACGCCGTGTGCGCATAGGCCCGATCGATCCGCACGTTCGCCGTCGTCCCGTCCCACTTCGACTCGTCGAACAGCTCATCCACCCACCAGCGTCGATCCGCCCGCAGCGGCCCCACCACGTTCGACGGCGCCGACGCCCCCGCCGCATTCCGCGCGATCACCCGATAGAAATACGTGCCGCCCTCCTCCGCCGTCTCGTCGCAAAATTGCGGCGCATACACCACCAGATTGTCCGGCAGGTTCTCCGCCAGCGTCGTCCACGGCCCGTCCTTCGCCGAAGCCCGTTGCACATCATAACCGGTCGCACCGGTCGATCCCCGCCACGTGAGATGCCCCACATCCTTCGCCGGCAAAAACTCCGGCGCCTGCGGCTTCTCCGGCATCGCTCGCGGCTGCCCCGCGATGCGCCCGGCATAGTCCGCCAAAATCTCCCACAGCTCGCGCTCGCGATCGATCTCCTCCACCCCGCTCAACGGGTTCGCGAACCCCGGCCAGTTCAAATCCTCGAACTGCGAATTCCGATCGCTGTGCTTGTAGAAACCTCCGTCCCGGTTGCGAAAACGCATCGCCCACCAGTTCGCTCCCACCGTGCCGCCCTCGATCACTTCATCGAGCAACGCGCGCAGCGTATCCGGCTTCGTATACATCGCGACTTCCGTCACGATCAGCGGAATCTTCCCGCGCAACTGTTCACGGATCAGCCGCAACGTTCCCGCCGGCGAGTCGGCCTGCGGCAAATTGACGTAGGTGTGATACGACACCGCATCGATGTTCGGATCGGCGGCGAACTCGTCATATTTTCCAAATACGTCCATCGGCCTGTTTCGCCCATCGATCAGCAGGTGGTTGCGATCGATCGACTTCACATACGCCGCGAAATCGTGCAGCCACTCCCGCCGCCCCGGATCGTCGCCGATCACGAGTTCGTTGCCCGTGTGCCACCCGATGATCGCCTTGTCCTCGAGATACGATTTCCCGGTGAACGCGTTCGTCCGCGTCAGCACCTGCCGCACGACATCCTTGAACGTCTCGTTCGCCGGACTGCCGACGTTCCAGAAATCCTCGCCATACGTTTTCCAATCCCCGCGCACCCCGCTGTTGTAGGCGACGAGCGGAATCATCAGCCGCACGCCTTCCTCGTTGCAGATCTGCAACAGCCGGTCGAGCACGCGCAGCGCCTCCTCGTTCGGCTTCGCCGGATTCGTCGACACGTCGAACGCCGCATACGGCGCCGGTCCGCGGCTGCACGTGATCACAAACGTCCGCATCACCCGCCCGCCCATCTGCCGCACGCTCCGCACGCAATCGCGCAACTCATACTCGTTCGGCAGCCGGTAGCGCGCCGCCGGATGATCCCCCTCGAACACGTAGTTCGAGATGATCTGAAAACTGTCCGGCGCATTCACCGACACCCATCGATACTCGCGTTCGCCTTCGAACAACTGATCGCCGCGCCGCGTGATGAAATGCTCAAACCCGTCCGCGGCCATCGCCACCGTCGCGAGCGCGCACGCCATCACTCCTCCACCCAGCCGCCGCCACGCCCGTTCCCACCCTTCGTGTCTATTCGTGTCCATTCGTGTTTCCTCCGTTTTTGTTCTCCACCCCCAGCGACCGCCGGATCGCGTAGCCGACCGCCCCCATGAACGCCGCGCAAAACATCAGCCCCGCGCGCCCCGACCACGTGCTGGAAATCACCGCCAGCAACGCGATGAATCCGCCATAGATGAAACACATGCGCGCCACCCCGCGGTGACGCGGAAACTCCTCCGGCCCCGCCTCCTCGATCGTGACGTCGGTGTCGACTTTCCCAAAAAACGCCCGCACCTCCTCCACGCGCCTCGGCGTCTGCGTGCGCTCGCGAAAAAACGCCACCGCGCCGAGGAACCACAGCGAACCCAGCCCGACATTCGACAGCGTGATCGCGATGTAGTCGTTCGTCCGCGCCCACGTCATCACCGCGCCGATTCCTTCCGCCGGCAGCGCGAGCGCCCAGTCGGAGTTCGGCAGCAAACTCACCACGCCACCCACCACGCAGCAGACCAGAATCGTCGACCACGCCGCCCAGTCCGGCGAACGCCGCACCAGCAGACACCAGAAGAGCGGCACCGCATACGGCGTCGCGACCAGCGCACTGAAATTCATCATCAACTGAAACACCCCCAGGTCGCGCCACGAGCTGTAGAACAACGCCATCATCACCGCCATCGCCCCAAACGCCCACGTCGTCGCCCGCCCCGCCAGCACCAGCTCGCGCTCGCTCGCCCTCGGCCGCAGCACCGGCAGGTAGAAACTCCGCACGAAGATCCCGGCGTTGCGATTCAACCCCGTGTCCATCGACGACATCGTCGACGAGATGATACCCGTCACGAGCAGCCCCATCAGCCCCGCCGGCAAACAACGCGCCGCGATCGCGATGTAGGACATCTCCGACGGATTCGACAGCCCGCCGAATCCTTCCAACTCCAGTCCGCCCGCCCGCGCCGCCAGCGGCGGGATGAACCACACCAGCGAACCGACCAGAAAAAGCATCGCGCTCAGCATCGCCGCGCGCCGTCCGTCACGGCTCGTGTTCACGCAGAGATAGCGCGTCGACGAGTGCAGCCCGTTGATGTTCGTCAGCTTCTCCAACATCACCGCGAGAATCCACCACGGCCCGAAACCCGTGGCCGCCGCCGTGAGATCCCAGTGCGTCTCCGGCATCCGTGTCACGAATTCGGATACACCTCCGATGTAGCGAATCGACGTGAATGCCGCGATCAGCGTGATCGGCACCAGCACGAGCGCCTGAATGAAATCGCCCGCGACCACCGCCCACGAACCGCCCGCCGCCGCCACGAACACCACCACGAATCCACAAATGAAAATCGTCGCGCGCAGATCGAAGCCGAAGACCGGCGTGCAGAAGATCGCGAGTCCGTAAAGCCAGATGCCTGCCTGCAAGATTTGAAACGGCACCTGCAGCCACGTGAACACCTGCTCGTTCGCATGCCCCAACCGCTGCCGCACCGCCTCGAGCGCCGTCACCGCGCGCGTGTTGCGCGAGAACCGCGCGAAATACGTCCAGTTGAAGAAAAACCCGAGCGTGTTCGCCCAATAGAGCACCAGCACGATCAACCCGCTCCCGTAAGCCAGACTCGCCGCGCCCGTAAACGTCCAGGCGCTGAACGCGCCCATGAAACTCGACGCGCCCACCATCCACCACGACATCTTCCCGCTCCCCCGGAAATACTCGCTGCTGTCATGCCCGCTGCGGCGAAAATACCAGCCGATGCCCAGCAGGAAGAGCAGATAGAAACCGACGACGAAATAGTCGAAGACCGACAGCATGGCGTGGCGTGTGGCGTTCAGGTGGCCCGATCGTAAGCGGCCAAAGTGATTGCCGACGCCGGTGTCTCGCCACGCAGAAACGACGCGAGATTCGCCAACGCCACCTGTCCGCATCTGCGATATCGATCGAGCGTCGGGCCGCCAATGTGTGGCGACAAAATCGCATTGCCCGACGCCACGAACGGTGAATCGCCCGTGAGCGGTTCGTCCGCCACCACGTCCAGGGCCAACCGCAAACGGCCCGATCGCGCCTCCCGTTGCAGCGCCCGATCATCCACGAGGTGTCCGCGGCCAACATTCACGAACACCGCATCGTCGGGCAGCGCCGCGAGCATCTCCGCGCTCACGGAGCGCTCCGTCGCAGGCGTAAGCGCCTCACATTCGAAAAAGACTTCACTGCTTTCAAACAGCTCCCGCAGCGACTCGCACGGCTTCACGCCGGCATCTCTCATGAGCTCCCGTGGCACACCCAAAGAAAACGCCGATACCTTCACGTCAAAGGGCGCCAACAACGGCAGCAGCGCGCGGGCCACTGCCCCAAACCCATGAATCCCGACGGATCGCCCAAACAACGTTCGTGTGCCGATCTCCTCGATTCGTCGGACCGCGGCATCGCGCGCAATGAATCCAGGCCAGCGGTCCGCGTGCCGTAGCGCCGCCAACGCCAGCAGCAGCGCATGCTCCGCCACTTGGGCGCTGACCGAATCTCCCCAGTTCGTCACCAGTCCGCCCCGCTCGACAAACGACCGCGGCACCAGCGCACGCACGGAACCCGCCACGTGACACACATAGCGAAGCGGACAATCCGGTCGCATCAGCCAGCGCTCCGGAATCGGCGGCGTGCTCCAACCGCTCACCACCACGTCGGGCCGCTCGCGCTCGAGACAGGCTTCCCACCGCGTCGGCTCGAAATCGGCGTCCTCCAACAGAATCGCCGGCGGCATCGCCTCCTGCGCAAAAAACAACCCGCGCTCGCGGGCGGTGACGGCGACAACAACCCGCGGAAGACGCGAGTCGGCGAAGGCGAAAGAGGTTTCGGACAAATCAGTCATCGAAAATGATCGGGATCGCGCTGTGTGCTCACGCTCACAGAGCTGGGAGAAAAGGATGCGAGATTTGCCACTCGCCGAGATGCGCATGTTGCAGCCGCCACTCGCCGGCGGTCGCACGCGTGATCGTCCAGGGCGCCGCTTCCGCTTGCGACGACCCGGTCCACACCAACGCCGCGACGACACCCGCGCCTTCAGCGTTCGCACGCTCGGCCACCGGGGTCGCATGATAAGGCGCCGCCAGATGCGCACGCGGCGCCGAATCGTCCAACCGCGCCTCCCAAGCCCGTGTATCCAAACCGTGGATCGCCTGAAGCGCCGTGCCGTGCGACCGCGTCCGATTCCACGCGGCGAGCACCCCGTCCGTTTCATCACGCGAGCACTCGGGCTCCGCGAGCGGCAGCGCATACCCGCCGAGTCTCAGCGTCACCGGCTGATGCGATTCGAAGCGGTGCAACTGCAGCAGCCATCCCGCCCGCCACCAGATCACCGTGTCGACGCCGACATTCACCTGATCGGGCGCGTAGCCCAAGGCCCAGCGATAAGCGACATGTGTTTCCGTCATCTCCGTCGCCACGGTCGAATGCCGCCCAAACACGCGCCCATCCGGGAGCCGCAACGTCAGCGCGGAATCCACCGACCAGTTCGTTTGCGCCGGAAACGCGCACGTGAAACCCGTCCCCGTGCGATACGCGGCCTTGCTCCACTTCCACGCGCCGTAGCGCAGATTCGTGTGCGACACCTGGGAGCCCGCATTGAGGATCTCGACTTCTCCACTCGTGCTCCGGAGCACCAGTCCGGCGGGAGCGATCACTCGGGCGAAATCGCCGCGTTCGCTCAGCAGCGACTCTTCCGGCGCCTTCCAGAATGCATGCGTCGGCGGCAGCAACAGCGGGGAAAATCCTTTCGCCGCCCAATAGGGCGATCCGGCGCACGTGTAGAGCTCCGCCGACGCTTCAAAGCGATCGAGCCAGCCCACCGAAAGACATCCCTGCTCCTGATAAATCGGACGGCTCAGGAAGAATTCCAGATTGCGCGTGCACAACCGGCGTATCCGTCCGAGTGGGACGTCCGTGCAATTCTCCAGCACCGCGAGTCCGAACGGCGCGAGGCTGTTGAACCGATACGTGATCGAACGCCCAAACGCCGGATGCTCTCCGCTTGCCGCGAAGAAATGCTCGTAGTCCCGCGTGAAGGCCCGCGCCCACTCCCGCCAACGCTTCGCCCGCGCCGGATTGGCCGCGCCGTGCAGATGCGCCCACCACAGTCCGTAGAAATTGAACGCGTAGGCATTGTAGTAATCGAACGCCTGGTTGATGCCGTCCTGAAACCAACCGCCGCCGCGACTCATCGCCTCGAGTCGCTCGAAATACGCCTCCACCACCGCCCCGTCTCCCGGCCGTCCGTAGCCGGTCACCCGCAGAAACTCCAGGACATGGATGCCCATGAAGTAATGATTGTTGTCGACATAGCCCGAATGCCGCGCCGTCGCGATCCAACGCGCAACTTGGTCGCGATCGGATTGCGTCAGCGGTGTCCAGAGTTGAGCCGACGCCAACTGCAGCGAAATGCAGAGCAGTCCGATTTCGACGTGGATTTGATGATAGTTCGCATCCGGCCCCCACGCCTCCGCGCCGCCCGGGGTCGTTCCGGCCACCAGTCCTTCGCGAAACCAACGCCCGACCTTTTCTCGAAATTCCTCCGAGCCGGCTTCCGGAGCCGTCTGCAGGTAATGCGCCGCCAGCAGCAGCGGTCGCGCGAAACTTTCCAGCCGATCCGCATTCGAGCCATTCGCCGACGCGGGACCGTTGATCGGCAAAGATGCGCGCCCCGATTCGAACAACTTCGCCAGCGGCTCGAGCAACGCCCGCGCATGAGCCTGCCACTGACGATACGCCGCGGGCGCATCTCCGGCCCTCGACGGCAAAGTCGCCGCCGTTTCCGTTTGCGCGCCATGTGCGAGTGTTCGGCTCAACGCGGCGCCAGCGCCGGCGATTGCGGCCATCTTCAGAAACGTGCGACGCGGGAGATTCATTTCCGGGGTAGTGCGCGGCTTCAACGCGGCGCGGCCCGCAACGTGGAGCCGACCTCGACACCGCCCAAGCTCCCGTTTGGTCACACAGGTGTCGAAGTCATCGCGGCGCACTCAATGATCCGCGCTGCGCAGCGTCTTTCCCGGCAGCCAACGACCTTCGACATGAATGCGTTGAGGATTCTGCGGGATGCCGCGTTCCTGCCGATGAATCATGCCGATCAGAAAATCCACGGCCACACTGCCGATCTCCACGGAGTTCTCGACGACACCCGCGAGCTCCGTGTCCGCGGAAGGCAGCAGCGGACACGCGACACCGATCTGTTCGGGCACGCGGCAACCGAGCGAGCGCAGCACGTCGACACAATGATAGTTGCCCGTGACGATCGCATCCGGCTTCTGCGCGCGCAGCCACTGCTTCATCGCACGATGATCCGTGTAGGGCGCCGACAACTTCGGCACCACGATCGTTCCCGCGGCCAGGTGCTCCTCGACGAGGTAACCCGCGAGATAATTGTGATCCGTGCGCAGATCGTGATCCGAATCGATCGCGAGCCCGATGCGCTTGTAGCCGAGCCGGCGCAGTTCGTGCACCGTCTGCCGCATCGCCCGATACTGCGTCGCGCTCACCGTGTGCAGCCGCGGCTCCGCCAGGCTGTAGCCAAACGTCACCGCCGAAAAATTTTGCCACGGAAACTCGAGATTCGTCTCCGGCCGCGGCTGCGGACACAGCAACACCCCCTGCACGCCGCGCGCGACGAGGATCGATGCGAGCCGCACGGGATTCAGCCCGGGCGTATTGAAATCGAAAACTTCCAACTGAAATCCGTAGCGTTTCGCCTGCGCCGCCGCGCCTTCGAAATAATCGCTGAAATGCGGACGGACCGAGCGATCGCGCCAGTCGAAACCGTAAGCCGTGTTCACCAGCCACGCGAGCGTCCCATGATATGTCGCGGGCCGCTTGCGGCTCCGATACGCCGCCAGCGCGGACAACATCGGATCCGGCGAGTAGCCCAGCTCCGCCGCGATTTTCAAAATCCGCTGCCGCGTCGCCGGCGGAATATTCGGATGGCCCTTGAACGCCATCGACACCGTCGCGCGATGCACGCCCGCCTTGCGAGCGATGTCCTGTTGCGTGACGCGCACCGGTTCCATGTGGCTTGCTTAGTTTCTCGACTTCGCCCAGCGCGAGCCTGTTTTGCCGCGACTCGAGAACCTTCGCGCCGTCACCTGTGCTACTAGCAGGGAAGTTGTGCCGCGGCTCGCAACGCACAGTGAATGCCGCCCGCGTCCCCGGCGCGCGCAGCCAAGAACATCTTTCGCTTTTGTCTGCCACTGCCTCATTGCCCCCGGCGCGCACCACCCTGCTAAACCCATGAAGACCGTCACCCCGCACACCTGGTCCGTTCGTTTGTCGCGCGCGCTCCCGTCCGCCGCGCTTCTCCTCGGCTCTGCGATCACCGCAGCCGCGCAAGTCCTTCCTCCGCCACCACCCGCGGATGAGGAAGTCGTTCAACTCTCGCCGTTCGAAGTGCTCTCGAGCTCCAACGAAGGCTACATGGCCACATCCTCGCTCGCCGGCAGCCGCCTCAAGACCGACCTTCGCGACATCGCTTCACCCATCAGCGTGGTCACGCCGCAGTTCATGCGCGACACCGGCGCGACCAACCTCACCGACCTTCTCGTCTACACCACCAGCACCGAGATCAACGGTATCGACGGAAATTATACCGGCGTCGATCTCGGCAAGGACGGCGCTTCGAGCCAGAACGGCAACCTCCGCAATCCGCAGGGCGGAAATCGCATCCGCGGTCTCGGCAGCGCGGACATCACGCGCAACTTCTTTCCCACCGACATTCCGCTCGACGCCTACAACACCGAGAACATCGAAATCCAGCGCGGCCCCAACTCCATCCTCTTCGGCCTCGGCAGCCCCGCCGGCATCATCAACGGCACGCTGAAAGCCCCTCGCCTCGGCCAGCGAAAGTTCGAGACCGAGTTCCGCGTCAACAACTACGGCGGCACGCGCGCCGCGCTCGACGCCAACATCCCGTTGCTCCCCGGCACACTCGGCGCCCGCATCAATCTTCTCCGCGAGGACGAAAAATTCCGTCAGAAAAACACCTATGCCGATACCACGCGCGGCACCGCCTCCGTGCGCTGGGAGCCCAAACTCAATCGCTCCATTTTCACGCAGATCACGGCAAATCTGGAACTCGGAAAAACCGACTCGAGCCGCCCGCGCTTCTCGCTGCCGCTCGACATGTTCAGCAACTGGTTCCATCCCGACCGGCTCAACAAACTCACCACCGCCGTGCCGGTGAATCGCGCGACCGTCGCACCGGGCGGCGAGTGGTATCAATACGGCCCATTCCTCAATCGCGACATCGGCGGCGTCGGCGAATGGTTCGACCAGGAGGGCATGGTGTGGTTCAATCCGAACTCCAGCGCGACCGGCGATCCGTCGAACCCCGCCTTCCCCGACGCCTATCACCAACGCGGCGGCGCCCACATGAGCACGTCCCGCATCGGCAACTGGGGCATGATCGCACCCGTCAATTTCTACGACAACTTCCACATGACGCTCAACCCCGGCGTCCACCCGCTCACGCGCAAGGAGACGTTCGCCGGCGACCCCGACCTCCTCGCCCGCATCAATCACATGGAAGCCGTCTCCGGTCTGTCGTTCACCGACAAACCGTGGAACACCTGGCAGCAGCAGCAAATCACCGACCCGAGCGTGTTCGACTTCTGGAACTACGACCTGGCCGGCCCCAACAACACGCAATACGCGAAGTATCGCGCCATCAACCTCAGCGCCGCCCAGACCTACTTCGACGGCAACCTCGGCCTCGAGCTCGCCTACGACGAGCAGTCCTACCGCAGCGGACACATCAACTGGATCAACAACCCCAACAACATCAACATCGACATCAACCAGAACATCCGCCGCTCCACCGAATACGCCGACCCCGCGCAATACGGCCCCGAAATCCCCAACCCCGGCTTCCAACGTCTCGTCGTCGTCTCCGGCACCGACGGCCTCCGCAATCGCAACGAGCGCGATGCCGCCCGCGCCACCGCGTTCTACAAGCTCGATCTCGAAAACCTCTTCGAGCGCCACTGGTTCTCCGAACTGCTCGGCCACCACACGTTCACCGGCAACATCTCGCGCCAGAACTTCAAGAGCGACTCGCGCTCCTTCAGCCTGCAGACGCTCGGCACCGGCCCGGAACTCTCGCGGTATATCAGCACGAACGAGGACTTCCTCGGTCTCCACTATCTGAATACGTTGCGCGACGTCGCCACCAATCCCGGCATCGCCGGCCTCGGCATCCAGCCGATCACCGTGATCCAGGCCGCCGAACCCGGCGAGGGCACGGTCAACGATCTCTACCTCGACACCCAATCCGTGCCGCGCGTCCCCGGCTACTCGCGCCAGCAGGCCACCGGCATCAACGACTACCGCACCAACGAGGCCAACATGTATCGCAACGGCCCATCCGCCCAGAAGACCGAGGTCAACAACCGCATCTTCGTCGTCCAAAGCAAATTTCTGAACGACAAGCTCGTCGGCCTCTGGTCCGTCCGCCGCGACGATTTCTTCCAACAAAGCAAGGGCGCCACCAGCCGTTTCACCGAGCTCGTCGACGCCAACGGCCGGCCGACCGGCGCGACACCCTACAATCTCGGCACCCAGGTGCAGGCGCCCAACGGCTCCTATCACTCGCTGCCCGACTCGCCCAATTGGAAATACGATCCCGCGAACGACAAACGCGTCATTCAAACCACCCGCTCGTGGGGCGTCGTCGGCCACTCGCCCGACTTCATCAACCGCCGCCTGCCTTGGGGCACCAACTTCAGTTACAGTCTGAACAGCTCGAGCAACTTCCGCCCGGAAAGCCTCAGCTTCGACATGTATCACAAACCCAACGGCACCCCGTCCGGCGTCTCGCGCGATCACTCGATCCGCATCAACACGCTCGAAGGCCGGCTCGATGTCCGCGTCACCTGGTTCAAGACCGTCCAGAAAAACGCCCCCTACGGCGGCGGCCCCACCGGCCAGCAGATCAAACAGCAGCTCGCGCGCACGATGAACGGCCTGATGATCGACGCGACCTCGAGCACCGGTATCCAAAATACCACTCCAGAGTGGCTCATCAACAAGTGGTTCTTCGGCGACAACTACGACAAAAACCTCGCCAACCAACCCATCCCCGAAAACTGGACCAAGGAAAACGGCGCCGACTTGCTCAACCAGCCGCTGCGCATCCGCCGTCGCGCCGTCCCCGGCCAGCCCGGCTACATCGCCGAAGGCACGCCGCGTCCCACCGGCGGCGGCGTTTACTCCGAGCCGCCCATCACCGAGACCGAGTTGCTCTATCGTCGCGAATGGTTCGCCGCCCGCACCGACGAGGAATGGTTCCGCCCGTGGAATGTTTACCTCGACGAAGGCCTCAACCTCAACGACGGCTTCCAACTCGTCCGCACGCCCGTCGGCAGCGCCTCCGCCGCGCCCGCCTTCTCCTGGAACGCCGACGGCGGCCCCGTCGGCTACGGCAACACCGCCGACAAAACCTCGAAGGGCGTCGAAGTCGAAATCGCCGCCAACCTCACGCCCAACTGGCGCGTGATCGTGAACGCCTCCAAGACCAACGCCAGCGACACCAACATCCTCAACGTCGCCGGCGGCGGGAACATCGTGAAATATTACCAAGCCGCCAAGGCCGTCGCGCAGGACGGCTACACGCCCGCCGACGCGACCGCGACCTACAACTACTGGCAGAAGCAAGGCTTCGCGCACATCGCGCCTTTCGGCGACAACTCCCGCGAATACCTCGGCTACATCTGGACCGACGGTTTCGAACGAGCCTACCTCCAGGCCCTCGCCTCCGAAGGCAAGAACGTCGGCGAACTCCGCCAATATCACGCGAACCTGATCACCGCCTACGACTTCAGCGAGGGCTCGCTCAAGGGCTTCGGCATCGGCGGCGCGATCCGCTGGCAAGACCGCCCGCTGCTCGGCTTCAAGAAAGTTTTCCTCGATCCTCCGGTGCTGAACTGGGTCGACGATCTCTCCGCGCCCATCTACGGCGACTCCGAAACACGCTACGACCTGTGGATCTCCTATCGTCGCGCGCTGACGCCGAAAGTGCGGATGTCCGTGCAGCTCAACCTGCGCAATCTCTTCACCTCGAAGAAACTCATTCCCGTGATCGCCAACCCCGACGGCAGCGTCGGTTCCTACCGCATGGCCGAAGGCACCACCGCCGAGCTGACGACACGCTTCGAGTTCTAATCCACTCCCAAGATCGACACCCCAAGGCAGTGCGGCCCCCGCACTGCCTTTTTTGTTTTCCGAGGCCCAGCCCCTCACCACCCTTCAACGCCAAACGATCCGCAAAGTGTCATACAAGGTATGACACTTCACCAACCGTTTTCCCGCGCAGTGCGTCGCCTCGAAACCCGTCGCACGCTTGCCGCCGTCGCCATTCGCGCGATTCCATCCCGGCCTCATGCAGCACATCCGCGTGATCGGCCTCGATGCCGACGACACCCTCTGGCACAATGAAACCATTTTCGAACGCGTCCACGAACGCTACCGCGCACTCCTTTCGCGTTACCACGACGCCGCCACCGTCGACCGCACCCTCCTCGCCACCGAGTCCCGCAACCTCGAACTCTACGGCTACGGCGTAAAAGGCTTCACGCTCTCCGCCATCGAAACCGCCATCGAGCTCACCGCCGGCAAAATCTCCGCCGACGAAATTCGCACGCTCCTCGAACTCGGCCGTGAAATGCTCGACCACCCCGTCGAACTTCTGCCCGACACCGCCGCGACCGTCCCCTTGCTCGCGCAATCCCACCGCCTGCTCCTCATCACCAAAGGCGACCTCCGCGACCAGGAGCGCAAGCTCCGCAAATCCAATCTCGCTCCCCATTTCTCCCACATCGAAATCGTCTCCGAAAAAGATCCCGCCACCTACGCCGCGATCCTCCGCCGCCACGCGATTTCTCCCGACGAATTCCTCATGGTCGGCAACTCCCTCAAATCCGACATCCTCCCCGTCCTCGAACTCGGCGCCTCCGCCGCCCACATCCCGTATCACCTGCTCTGGACCCTCGAACGCGTCACCACGCTCCCCGACGCCCCCGGCCGGTTCTTCGAACTCAAATCCCTCCGCGACCTCCCCCCGCTCCTCTCCTAAACCACGAAATTCACTCCTCCTTGGAGTTTGAAGCCTGGTCCTTCTCTGGAGCTTGGAGTTTGGATCTTGCTCCTCGGATCTCCCCTTTCGCGCCCCGCGCGAAAGGGCCTTGGCTTCGCCAAAACCCTGTGCGACCTATCGCGCGACGCGCGTGAATCTCCTCGATCGTTACATCTTCAAGAGCGTCTTCTTCACCTGCACCGCGGCCATCGCGATGTTCGCCTTCATCGTGCTCGTGCCCAACGTCGCGCGCGACCTCATGGCCTACGTCCTCGCCGGCCAGTTGCCCGCGATGATGGTCGTGAAACTCATCACGCTCCTCATTCCGCACGCCGTCACCTACGCCCTCCCGATGGGCATGCTCACCGGCGTGCTTCTCACCCTTGGACGCCTCTCGGCCGACAGCGAACTCACCGCCATGCGCGCCGCCGGCATCGGCATCCCGCGCGCCACCCGCCCCGTCGTCATCCTCGCCACGCTCTCCATCGCCCTCGGCCTCTACCTCAACTTCGAGTGGATGCCCCGCGCCCGCGTCGAATACTACCGCTCCCTCAGCGCCGCCGTCCGCGCCAACCCGCTCAGTCTCATCGTCCCGAAAACCTTCATCCGCGACTTCTCCGGCTTCGTCATCTACGTCGGCGAAAAAAACGGCGAGATCATGCAGGACATCTGGGTCTGGGAACTCGACCAGGAGCGCCGCGCCCGCCGCATCTACCACGCCGAAACCGGACGCATCGATTACAACGAAGCCGAAAACGCCGTCATCGTCACCCCGCTCCGCGTCCAGGTCGAAACCCGCGACAGCAAAAATCCCGAAAATCTAGCCGACCCGCAAATCGTCGTCTCCGTCGGCCAGTGGGAACCGCTCACCTTCTCGCTCGACCGCATCTTCACCCGCGCCGGCAGCGCGCGCATGAAGCAGGAGTGGCTCACCTACGACCAGCTCCAAACCGAACGCGAACGCCGCGCCCGCGAACCGGTTCCCGACGATCCCGCCGCCGCCGAAAAAGCCCGCCTCGATCGCTTCAAACTCGACCTCATCTTTCACGACAAAATCAACACGTCCCTCGCCGTCCTCTCGCTCGCGATGATCGGCATTCCGCTCGGCATCAAGGTCTCCCGCCGCGAAACCTCCGCCAACTTCGGCGTCGCCGTCGGCCTCACCCTCGCCTACTACCTGATGACGATCGTCATCAAAGCCCTCGATCGCACCCCCGAGCTCCGCGCCGACCTCCTGCTCTGGCTGCCCAACGTCCTCTTTATCGGCGCCGGCCTCCTCCTTCTTCGCCGCCTCGAGCAACGCTGACCCCGAATCGTTCTCGTTCTCTTTCTCTTACTCGTTCTCCCGCTCCGCACCCTTTTTCATCGCCCTCTCCTCGCCAACTTCCCCAAATCCATCGCTCCCGATGTCCGCCGCCGCGAAAAATTTCATCTTTATCTGCGGACCCGACGACTTCCTCGTCGGTCGCCTCGGTGCGGAAAAATTCGCCGCTCTCGCGCAGGAAGTGCCCGACGAATTCTCCCGCGAAGTCCTCAGCGGTTTCGCCGCCAACGTCTCCGAGGTCGAAACCGCCATCAACCGCTTCCGCGACTCCGTCCAGACCGTATCCATGTTTGGAGGACGCCGCGTCGTCTGGCTGAAAGACGTCAACTTCCTCGCCGACTCCGTCACCGGCCGCGCCGAGAGCACCCTCAAACTCCTCGAGGACCTCCAGGCCATCCTCGAGAAAATCGATCCCGCCGAGACCGCCGTCCTCATCACCGCCGCCCCCGTCGACCGCCGCCGCGCGTTCCCGAAGTGGTGCGAGAAAAACTCCGACTTCACGCTCATCGGCGCCGGCGACGACGACGGCTCGCTCTTCGAAAGCGTCGCCCTCGCCGAAGCCAAACGTCTCGGCATCACGATCGCGCCCGACGCCCTCCAACTCCTCCTCGCCAAGGTTGGCAAAAACACCCGCCTCCTCGTCGAAGAGGTCAACAAGCTCGCCACCTACGCCGGCGAAGGCGAAACCATCGCCGAATCCCACGTCGCCGAGCTCACGCCCAATGTCGCCGAGGGCGATTTCTTCGAAGCCGCCGAAGCCTTCTTCAGCGGCGATCTCAAGTGGACCCTCGCCGCGCTCGAACGCCAGTTCTTCGCCGCGCCCAACTCCACCCGCCCCATCCTCGCGGCGCTCCAAAACCGCAATCGCATCCTCCTCCAAGTTCGCGCGCTCGTCGACGCCGGCGGCGCCCGCCTCGGTCCGCGCGGTCTCGACGGCCTTCAGCGCGCCGCCGGCACCTACGCCTCGAAATTCACCGGAGCCACCGAGAAGTCCTCCTTCAACCTCTTCACCCAAAATCCCTGGTATGTCGGCAAGCTCGCCAGTTCGGGCAAACTCCCCTCCCTCCGCCGTCTCATCGACAACCAGCAGGAATTCATCACCGCTTTCGAGCAAACGATCCAACGTCCCAACGACCAGGAAGAGGTCCTCCGCGAAATGGCCGTCCGCTGCCTCGCCTCCTGAAAAATCGTTCTCGTTCTCGTAATCTTTCTCGTTCTCCCTCCGCCTCCTCGCCCCCTCTCCACCCTCGACTCTCATCTTTCAACTCCTCCACATGCCCACCGAATTCACGAACGTCACCGTCCACACCAAGGCCAACATCTACTTCGACGGCAAAGTCGTCAGCCACACCGTCCTCACGCCCGACGGAGCCAAAAAAACCCTCGGCCTCATCTATCCCGGCTCCTTCCACTTCGGCACCGGCGCTCCCGAGCGCATGGAAATCGTCGCCGGCTCCTGCCGCGTGAAAATCGACGGTTCCTCCGAGACCCGCGACTACGCCGCCGGACAGCACTTCGACGTCCCCGGCAATTCCGGCTTCGACATCGAGGTCTCGTCCGGAATTTGCGAATACATCTGCAGCTTCCTGTAAGCTGTCTCGCTTGCCGCCAAGCCCGCCGCTCCCGGCGGGCTTTTTTTGTCCCTGCTCCCGCCCGCTCCCGCCTCCACTATCGACTCCCCGGCTTTCCACGCCATGCTGCCCGCCCACGCCGCATGAGTCTCAAGTCCCGCTTCGCCACGCTTCTCGGGCTTATCGTCGGCCTCTTTCTCGGATCGGTCTTCTGGCAAGATCATCTCGCCCGCCGCGGCGCCGACGAAATCCTTCGCACCACCCAGGCCGAACGCGAACAGCTCCTCGCTCACGTCCTCACGCTTCTCGGCGCGTCGCTCGAAACGTTCGCCCGCGATTACTCGCTGTGGGACGACATGATCGAGTTCGCCCAAAATCCCCACAAGGCCTGGGCCTCGATCAACATCGACGCCAGCCTCCCCACCTTCAACGCCGTCGGCGCCTGGGTCTTCAAACTCGACGGCACCAAATCCTACGCCATCGCCCACCTGCCCGGCCACGAACCCGACCTCGTCGCCCTTTTCACGCAGCAGGAAATCCGCGACATCACCGCCCGCTCGCGCACGCCGCATTTCTTCCTCGAAACCTCCGCCGGCCTCCTCGAGGTCCGCGGCGCTCCGCTGCAACCTTCACTGGACTACGACCGCCAAACCCCGCCTCAGGGCTGGTTCTTCGTCGCCCGTCGCTGGGACGACAAATTTCTGGAAACCATCGCCCACCTCAACGAAAGCGATGTCCGCATCACCGCTCCCGACGCCTCTCCCGATTTTCCTGAGCACCCCGTCAATCTCCGCGTGAGCCATGTGCTCCGCGACGCCGCCGATCAGCCGCTTCGCGTTCTCCACCTCGACTACCACGTCGACAAACTCCGCCGCTTCGTCGAAGTCAGCACCCGCAACGCCCTCCCGTTTCTCGCCTACGGCGTCATCACGATTGCGATCGTCGTCCTCGCGCTCTTCTTCTGGGTGCTCCGTCCGCTCCATCTCATCGGCCAGAGTCTTTCCGAAGACGACCCTCACGCCATCCAACCGCTCCTCGGTCGCACCCACGAACTCGGCCGCATCGCCCGCCTCGTTCAAACCGCCGCCGAACAACGCGGCTCCCTCCAGGCCATGCTCGCCGAACGCGCCCGCCTCGGCCGCGATCTTCACGACAGCGTCATCCAAACGATCTACGCCTGCGGCATGGGCGTCATGAGCGCCCGCCTCACGTTGCGCACCGATCCCGCCGCTTCCGAACGCACCCTCGACCAGATCAGCGGCCAGTTCAACGAGATCATTCACGATCTCCGCAGCTTCATCATGGGCCTCGAACCCGAGGTCCTCCGTCACCGCACCTTTCGCCAGGCGCTCGACGCCGTCATCGAAAACTTCCGTTCCACCCACGGCGTCCACCTCTCGCTTCACATCGAGGAAATCGCCGCCGAACGCTTCAGCCAGCCGCAACAAATTCACATCCTTCACATCGTCCGCGAGTGCATCAGCAACGCCCTCCGCCACGGCCACGCCACTTCGATCACCGTCTCGCTCCGCATCGAAAACACCACCGGCATCGTCGAGGTCGTCGACAACGGCCGCGGCTTCGCCCCCGGCAGCGATCCCACGAGGCATGGTAAAGGACTTACGAATCTTTCCGAACGCAGCACCGAACTTGCCGGCCAACTTGTCATCGAGTCCGTTCCCGGTCAGCAAACCCGCGTCCGCGTCAGCATTCCCCTTTCTTCGCTCGCGCCATGACTATCGCCCCGTCGAAACCCATTCGCGTCTTGCTCGTCGACGACAGCGCCCTCGTTCGCCAGGGCGTTCGCACGATTCTCAGCCTGCAAGCGGGCGACACCCCCATCGAAGTCGCAGGTGAGGCCGGCACTGTCGCCGACGGCATCCGCCTCGCCGACGAACTCGTTCCCGATGTCGTTCTCCTCGACATTCGCCTGCCCGACGGCTCCGGACTCGACGCCTGTAAGGAAATCCTCCGTCGCCGCCCCGGCGTCCGCGTCCTCGTTCTCACCTCCTTCAGCTCCGACAACTTCATCTACGACGCCGTCGTCGCCGGAGCCCAAGGCTACATCATGAAGGAGATCGATCCTTCCGCCCTCGTAAAATCGATCATCGACGCCGCCGCCGGCCGCTCCGTGCTCGCGCCCGATGTCACCGACCGCGTCCTCCGTTTCATCCGCGACGCCAGCAGTCCCGGCGCCGCGACCTTGTCCGCGCTCTCCCAACAGGAAAACCGCGTCCTTGCCCTCGTCGCCGCCGGCATGACCAACAAGCAAGTCGCCCAGGAACTCGGCCTCAGCGAGAACACGGTGAAGAACTACCTCGTGAACGTCTTCGAGAAACTTCAGGTCAAGCGCCGCTCCCAGGCCGCCGCCCTCTACGTCCAGGCCAAATCGCACCTCTGAGCAGCATCCAAATTCCAAATACGCCAATCTGGCTGCAATAAAGCCCCCCTTTCCGCGGGCTTTCGTCTCCCTCCTCCACGCGCGGCAAAAGATTTTAGCTTTGGGGCCGATAAGCCGGATTCTGTTCCACGCCTCGCGGCGTTTCGACCGTCATTTCTCTCAAGTCCACCTCACGGCGGACCCGTCCGCCCTGGCTCGCGCGCGGAGCGCACGAGCGACGGCGGATGCGGCATACCCGCGGCTATCGGACGGGCCGCCCAGCCGCCTATTTTGCCTTGCACCGGATGGGGTTTTTCGTGCCGCCGTCATCGCGGACGACGCGGTGGGCTCTTACCCCACCTTTTCACCCTTACCGCGCAGTTGCCTGCACGGCGGTATGTTTTCTGTGACACTGTCCGTCGACGCGCCTTGACGCGCGCCGCCCGCACTTGCCGTGAAGCTCGTGCGGCATCCTGCCCTGCGGTGTCCGGACTTTCCTCTCCGAAACGTTCTCAAACGAGCGCGGCGTTACCCGCGCCTTGGGATCAAAGAACAACGGAGCGACGATCAGGCCCCAAAGCTAAGCCCCCACCCAATCGACTCCCCCGCTCCCCCGCAACCCCTCTCTCATCTCTCAACCCTCAACTCCGCCCCCTCACCCTTCCCAATACACAATCCGCCCACACTGATCGCACGTCGCCAACTGCATCCCGCTGTCGCCACCCTTCCCGCGCGCCAGCGACTCCACCTCGCTCGAAACCTTCAAATGACACCCCGCGCACTTCCCGCCGTGAATCGCCACCACCACCGGCATGTTGCGTGCCGCAATCCGATCGTAAACCCGCAACGCCGGCTCCGCCACCGGCCCGCGCGCCGTCGCAAATTCCTTCTCCGCCTCCCCCAGCTCGGCCGCCAGATTCTTCTCCCGCTCGCGCAACGTCGCGATCCGCCCTTCATGCCCCGAGATGTTCGCCTTCAACACCCCTTCCGCCTCCGCGAATTTCTTCTTCGCCTCGTCGATCGCATACATCACCTCCAGCTCCTGCTCCTCCAGCTTCCCGATGGCCGCCTCCGTGTGCTCGATCTCCTGCCCCAGCGCCTGATACTCGTCGTTCTTCCGCACCAGCGACTGCTGCGTCTTGTATTTCGCCAGCTTCCCTTCCGCCTCCGCGATCTCGCCTTCGATCAGCTTCTTCTTCGTCTCCAGCGCATTCAGCTCCGCTTTCGCCGCCTCGATCGCGCCGCGCTCCGCCGCGATCTTCTGCTCCACCAGCGCCACCTCCTTCGGCACCGCCTTCAATTGCGCCTCGAGCGACCGCTTCCGGCTGTCCCGATCCTGCAAAATTAACAGCTTCTCCAACAGGGGCGTGAGCATCGCCGCGATGCTGCCCAGCCACCCGGATACGGGTCAAATGAAACCTCCCGCCTAAAGCGAAAAGAAGGGCCTGTTTACGTCGGTTTTTTCTTAACAAAAACCTCGCTACTTTTCGCCCGCTCCGGCACATTTTTCCATTCCCTTTTCCCTCTAAAAACACCCTTTCATGGCCGACGATTCCGTCCCCGAAAACACCGCCCAAAATCAGCCTTCCGGCGACACTTACGACGCCTCCAAACTGAGCCAGCTCAAGGGCCTCGAGGCGGTCCGCAAAAAGCCCGGCATGTATATCGGCGGCACCGATGAGCGCGCCCTCCATCACTGCGTCTCCGAAGTGCTCGACAACTCCGTCGACGAACACCTCGCGGGACACTGCACCAAGATCGAGGTCGCCATCCATGTCGATGGCTCGATTTCCATCCGCGACAACGGCCGCGGCATCCCCGTCGACATCAACAAGGACTCCGGCCTCCCCGGCGTCGAACTCGTCCTCACCACCCTCCACTCCGGCGGCAAATACGGCCAGGGCGGCTACAAATTCTCCGGCGGCACCCACGGCGTCGGCGCCAAGTGCGTCAACGCCGTCTCCGAATGGTTCGAGGTCGAGGTCTCCCGCAACGGCCAGGTCCACCACATGAAGTTCGAGCGCGGCAAAACCGTCCGCAAACTCGAGGTCATCGGCAAAGCCAAGGGCACCGGCACGCTCATCACGTTCAAACCCGACAAGGAAATCTTCCAAGAAACGACCGTCTTCAAAGCCGACCGCATCGCCCAGCGCCTGCGCGAACTCGCCTTCCTCAACTCCGGCCTTGAGATCACGTTCGTCGACGAGCGCCCCGCCACCCCGAAGCCCGAAACCTTCCTCTACAAGGATGGCATCGAGGAGTTCGTGAAGCAGCTCAACCAAGGCAAGGTCGCCCTCCACCCGAAGCCGATCGCCTTCCACAAGGAAACGCAGCAGCAGCTCGAGGACAAAACCATCGAGATCCACGTCGACGTCGTTCTCCAATACAACGACTCCTACAACGACCAGGTCCTCTGTTACACCAACACCATCCACAACCCCGACGGCGGCACGCACCTTTCCGGTTTCCGCAGCGCGCTCACCCGCGCCATCAACCAGCACGCGAAAGCCAACAATCTCCTCAAGGACAAGGACCCGCAGATCACCGGTGACGACGTCCGCGAAGGCCTCACCGCCGTCATCTCGATCAAGCACAGCGACCCCAAGTTCGAGTCGCAAACCAAGGTCAAACTCCTCTCCCCCGAGGTCGAAAGCATCGTCGGCTCCATCTCCTACGAGGGCCTGATGTTCTACTTCTCCGCGAATCCGAACATCGCGAAGCGCATCATCGACAAATCCCTCAACGCCGCCCGCGCCCGCGAGGCCGCGCGCAAAGCCCGCGAAACCGTCCGCAAGGGCGCTCTCTCCGGCGGCGGCCTCCCCGGCAAACTCGCCGACTGCTCCGAACGCGACCCCGCGCTTTGCGAGCTCTACATCGTCGAGGGCGACTCCGCCGGCGGCTCCGCCAAACAGGGCCGCGACCGCCGCTTCCAAGCCATCCTCCCGCTCCGCGGCAAGGTCATCAACGTCGAGAAGGCCCGCATCGACAAGGTCCTCGCCAACGAGGAAATCCGCACGCTCATCACCGCCTTCGGCACCGGCATCGGCGACCACGAGGGCGAGGGCGCTTTCGACGCCAACAAGGCCCGTTACCACAAGGTCATCATCATGACCGACGCCGACGTCGATGGCTCCCACATCCGCACGCTGCTGCTCACGTTCCTCTACCGCCAGATGCGCGGCCTGCTCGAGCGCGGCTTCGTCTACATCGCCCAGCCGCCGCTCTACAAAATCAAGCGCAAGAAGCGCGAGCAATACGTCGACAACGACGAACAGCTCAACCGCATCCTCCTCGAGCTCGGCTCCGAAGACGTCGTCCTCACGCGTCTCCGCGACAACCACACCTTCGATCCCGCGCAAATCGACAAGATCGTCGAAAATCTCGCCGCGCTCGAAAAACTCGGCTCCGGCGTCACGCGCTACGGCGCCTCGCTCGCCGAATACCTCGACGCCCACGATCCCGTCACCCACGCGCTCCCGCGCTACATCGCGCGCATCCGCGAAGGCAACAAGGAGTCGCACGAATTCCTCCGCGACGAAATGGCCCGCGCCGCGTTCGTTCAGTCGCACGGCCTCGACGCCGACGTCGCCGAACAAACCGAACCCGTCAACGGCGACACCGGTTCGGCCAGCGAGCCGAAAGAAACGAAGAAACCCGTCGGCCCCGTGAAACGCATCACGCTCCACGAAATCTTCGAATCCACCGAAATGGCGAAGCTCCTCCAAGCCATCGCCGCGACCGGCCTCGAGATCAACCGTTTCAGCGCCACGGAGGAGCCGCGTTACACGATCATCGAAAACGCCGGCCAAAAATCCGAGAACAAGATCGAGCTCCGTTCTCCGCTCGAGATCGTCACCACGATCCGCGCCAACGGCCGCAAGGGTCTCACGATCCAGCGCTACAAGGGTCTCGGCGAAATGAACCCCAAGCAGCTCTTCGAGACCACCATGGACCCCGAAAAGCGCCGCCTCCTCAAGGTCTCCATCAACGACGCCGCAAAGGCCGACGCCCTCTTCACTTTGCTGATGGGCGACGAAGTTCCCCCGCGCCGCCAGTTCATCGAAGACAACGCCCTCAACGTCCAATACCTCGACGTCTAATCCCGCCCCAAGCCGTAGTTGGTAATTCGTATTTGGCAGTTAGTCGCCCGTTCTTGTTCGCCGCCGCGACCGCCAACGCCCGACTAATTTCCAACTACTAACTACCAACTCCTCATTCCGTTTCCGCCCTTTTCCCGGCATGTATACCGCCTCCGAAAAACTCTCCACCGCCAACATCACGGACATCATGCAGACGGCCTACATCGATTACTCGATGTCGGTCATCATCAGCCGCGCGCTGCCCGATGCCCGCGACGGCCTGAAGCCCGTCCAACGCCGCGTCCTCTACGCGATGCTCCGCGAAGGCCTCCTCCACAACCGCGCCTTCGACAAATGCGCCGGCGTCGTCGGCGAAGTGCTCAAGAACTACCACCCGCACGGCGACTCCTCCGTTTACGACACCCTCGTCCGCATGGCCCAACCTTGGGTGATGCGCTACCCGCTCATCGATCCGCAGGGCAACTTCGGCTCCGTCGACGGCGACCCGCCGGCCGCCTACCGTTACACCGAGTGCCGTCTCAACGAAATCGCCGAAGATCTCCTCAAGGACATCGAGGAAGACACCGTCGACTTCGCGCCCAACTACAAGGAGTCGACCACCGAGCCGACCGTCCTTCCCGCCGCGCTGCCGAACCTGCTGATGAACGGCTCGACCGGCATCGCCGTCGGCATGGCGACCAACATCCCGCCGCACAATCTCAGCGAGATCATCGACGCCACCTGCGCGATCATCGATCGCCCCAACATCTCCGTCGACGAGATCTGCACCATCGTCAAAGGCCCCGATTTCCCCACCGGCGGCGTCATCTCCGGTCGCGAAGGCATTCTCAGCTACCTCAAAACCGGCAAGGGCATTGTCCGCACCCGCGGCAAGGCCCACACCGAGGAACTGAGGAACGGCATGGAGCAGATCGTTATCACGGAGATCCCGTATAACGTGAATCGCGCCACGCTCGTCTCGCGCATCGCCGAGCTCGTCTCCGACAAGGAAATCGATGGCATCCGCGACCTCCGCGACGAGTCCGACGAAAACACCCGCATCGTCATCGAGCTCAAACGCGGCGAGCAGGCGAAGGTCGTCATCAACCAGCTCTTCCAGAAAACCGCCCTCGAATCCTCCTTCGGCGTCACGCTTCTCGCCCTCGACAAGCGCCGGCCGAAGCAGATGAACATCAAGGAGCTCATCGAGTGCTACATCGAGCACCGCCGCGATGTCGTCACGCGCCGCACGAAATTCCGCCTCAACGAGGCCCTCGACCGCGCGCATATCCTCGAGGGCTACATCATCGCGCTCGATAACCTCGACGACTTCGTCCGCATCATCCGCTCCTCCGCCAACCGCGAGGAAGCGAAGCAGAAGTTGATGGCGAAATACCCGCTCACCGAGCGCCAGACCGACGCCATCCTCGAACTCCGCCTCTACCAGCTCACCGGCCTCGAGCGCGACAAGATCGAAAAGGAATACGCCGAGCTCATGATCCTCATCGAGGAGCTCCGCGGCATCCTCGAGTCCGAACAAAAACTCCTCGCGCTCATCAAAAAAGAGCTCGGCGAGATGAAGGAAAAATACGCCTCCCCGCGTCGCACCGAAATCGAGGCGCTCGCCGGCGAATTCCGCATGGAAGACGTCATCCCCAACGAGGGCTGCGTCATCACCGTCTCCCACCTCGGCTTCATCAAGCGCACGCCCGTCGCCGAATACCGCTCCCAGAAACGCGGCGGAAAAGGCATCATCGGCGCCGAAACCTACGAGGAAGACTTCGTCGAGACGCTCTTCACCGCCTCGACGCACGACTACATTCTCTTCTTCACCAACACCGGCCAGTGCCACGCGAAGAAGGTTTACGATGTCCCCGAGGGCACGCGCGCCTCGAAGGGCAAATCCGTATCCAGTTTCCTGCGACTCGCCGATGGCGAGAAGATCGCTGCCATGATTTGCGTGAAGGACTTCGCGCCTGACCGCTTCGTCGTCATGGCCACGAAACAGGGCCTCATCAAGAAGACCGCCCTCGTCGAATACGAATCCGCCACCCGCGAAGGCGGCATCCGCGGCATCCGTCTCAACGAGGGTGACGACATCGTCGGTTGCGTCCTCACCAACGGCTCCAACGAGATCATCCTCGTTTCCCACAAGGGCCAGGCCGTCCGCTTCTTCGAAGGCGCCGCCGCCGCCGAGGAAACCGATCCCGCCTCCGCCGACGCCACGCCTCCCGGCGAAGGCGAAGCCGCCGCCACCGACTCCGGCCCGAAGGAAGGCCTTCGCGCCATGGGTCGCGTCGCCGCCGGCGTCACCGGCATCCGCTTCAAGAAAGCCGACGACTACGTTCAAGCCATCGAAGTCGGCGATCCCGAAGCCCGCCTGCTCGTCGCCCGCGAAGATGGCATCGGCAAACGCACGCCGTTCGAAGACTATCGCCTCATCCGTCGCGGCGGCACCGGCGTCATCGCGATCGATCTCCCCGACGACGGCTCCGTCAATGTCGCCGGTGCGCTCAGCGTCCGCGATACCGACGAAGTCATGCTCCTCACCGCGAAAGGTCAGAGCATACGCACACGCGTGAAGGAGATTCGCGAGACCGGCCGCGGCGCCAAGGGCGTCCGCCTCGTAAACCTCCAACCCGGCGACAAACTCCTCGGCATCGCCCGCATCGTCGAAACCCCCGAAGAAACCGGCGCCGACACTCCCGCCACCGAAGCCTGAACCCCATGTGAGGCGGGCCTCCCACCCGACTCCTTCTTCCCGGCCCGCTCTCTCCGAGCGGGCCTTTTCTTTCCTGATGCCTTCGGGCCCCTGTCGTTAATTGCGTTCCCTGAATCCGAAACCCGCTTTTCGGCGTATAATTCGTTATCATGAAACGCCTCATCTTTATCCCATTCCTGCTCTCTTTCTTCGCCCTCGCTCCTGCCCTGCAGGCCGCGAGTTCCGACAACGCCCCCGCCGACGACGCCCGTCGCACCCTCACGGTCACCGTGGTGGAGCCCGTCGAACGCCACCCCGGCAATGACGAGTTTTTCCACCGCGTCGCCCGCGTTTTCACCGAAGTCTTCGAGGAGCGCGACTGGCCGCTCGCCATCAAGGTCGAACGTTTCGGGGCGAATCAACCCGACCTCGATCTCGAGCTTCGCGTTTTCCTCCAGCCCATTCGCGAAGAAAGCCCCGGTGACCTCACTTTTCGCGCCTGGATGACCCTCTACAATCAAGGCACCAAACACGACTTCGGCGTCATCACCCACCGCCATTACCCGCGCCCGGGCCGAAACATGACCGATGTGCTCGACACGGTCGTGCGCGGTGGCGCCGTCGAGGTTTCGAAGAAAATCGAAAAGGTGCTCTTCCCGTCCGCGGCAAAATAACCGCCCGCGCCCTCGCAACGTGTCCGCGCCGCCGACATCGCTCGACGATCGCGTGGCCGAAGACGCCCGCTTGGTCGCCCGCATCGCCGCGGGCGATCGCGACGCATTTCGCGAACTCTACGAACGCTACAGCCGCCCGCTCTTCTCCGTCGCGCTCCGCATGCTCCATGACCGCGGCGCCGCAGAGGAAGCGCTGCAGGACACCTTCCTCAAACTCTGGCGCCACGCCGCCTCCTTCGATCCGGCAAAATCCACTCCTTTCGCCTGGGCCTTCACCATCGTCCGCCGCACCTGCATCGACCGCCTCCGCAAACTCTCTCGCCAGCCGCGCACCGACTCCCTCTCCGATCCCGAATCTCCGCTCGATCTCGTCACGCCCGAAACCGCCCGCCGCACCGCCGAACATCGCGACGACACCGCCCGCCTCCGCATCGCCCTCGCATCGCTGCCGGAAAATCAACGCCGCGCCCTCGACCTCGCGATCTTCTCCAACCTCACCCACCCCCAGATCGCCGAAAAAATCTCCCAGCCGATCGGCTCCGTGAAAACCTGGATTCGCCGCGGACTCCTCCAGCTCCGCGAAACGCTCAACCCTCCCGCGCCATGACTCCGCCCGTCGAAGAACTCGCCAGCCTCTACGTCCTCGACCAGCTCGAGCCCGCCGAACGCGCCGCCTTCGAAATCCGCCTCGCTCGCGAGCCCGAGCTCCGTTCCCTCGTCCGTTCACTCGAGCTCACCCTCGAACAACGCATCCGCGCCCTCCCGCAACAATCCCCGCCCCCCCACATCCTTTCCCGCATCGAATCCTGCCTCGATTCCGATGTCAGACAGAGTCTCCCCCCCACACCGTCCAACGTCCTTCCTTTCTGGCCCACACTCACCCGCTGGGTCCTCCCCGCCGCCGCCGCGATCGTCCTCGGCGCCGCCACTTTCTTTTACCTCGATCGCCAGCGCGAACCATCGTCAGTCATTCTCGTCGTCGGCCTCGATCCGCAGCGCAGCACCGTCACCGAAATTCCACTACACGACGACGCCCGCGACACCGACACCCGCTTCGTCCAGCTCGCCTCCCTCGCCGAACAATTCTGGACCGCCCCCGCCCAGCTTCCCGCCGCGTCTCAAACCGCCCGCGACCGCCCCGCCTACGCGCTCTTCGATCCGGTCACCCGCCAGGGCTTCATCGCCGTCCAACAACTTCCCCAGCAACCTGCCGATAAACGTTACCACCTCTGGCTCGTCGACACCGCAACCGGCCGCGCCCTCGACGCCGGCAGCCTCCCCGCCGCCAACTCCCGCGGCCTCTACTTCTTTTCCCTCGACCCCGCCACCACACCCGCCTCCGGCCCCCTCCATTTCCTCATCACCGCCGAAGATATCTCCGCCCCGCCTCCGACTCGCCCCCGCGGCACCCCGATCCTCGGCCAGGGCCCGATTTAAAAACCACGAAGACACAGAGGGTCAGAATCCCGGGCCCGCTCCGTGCCTTCGTGCCTCTGCGGTTAAATTTTATTCGCCCCTTCCTTCATCATTCTAACGCGCGAACAATTCCCCGTCGCCCGCAACCGCACTCCGCCCTTGCGCACCAACGACCTCGGCGCATCTTCACCGCCGCATGTCGCACACAACCCCTCCGTCCAACGACGTGGTGCACAGTGAATCGTTTTTGCATTCGCTCATGCGCCGGCAACTCCGCCTCTCCATTGCCTGCGCCGCCGCCTTCCTCGTCGCCCTCCTCGGCCTTCCCCTCCTGAACTACTTCGCGCCCGAGCTCATGGCCACGCGCGTCGCCGGTTTCACGCTCTCCTGGCTCATTCTCGGCGTCCTCTTCTTCCCCCTCGTCTGGATCATCTCCTACGTCTTCATCAAGCGCTCCATCGCGCTCGAGGAGGACGAAGTGAAATCCGTCCAACGCTAACCCTCCGCCAGACGCCCCCATGCTTTCCCTTTTCTCTTCCAGCAGCTCTGGGCTCTGGGCTCTCAGCTCTGGGCTTACGATCGCCTTCCTCGACAACGTCGACCCCTGGATCTTCGCCTTCTCGTTCATCACCGTCGTGGTGACGATCGGCATGGGTTTCTGGTCGGCCAAAAAGGCCAAGACCGCCTCCGACTTCTTCGTCGCCGGCCGCTCCGTTTCCGTCGGCTGGAACGCCTCCGCCATCTCCGGCGAATACCTCTCCGCCGCCTCCTTTATGGGCGTCGCCGGCATGGTCATGTCGCAAGGCTACGACGCCCTCTGGTATCCCGTCTGTTACGCGTGCGGCTACCTCTTCCTCCTCCTCTTCATCGCCGGCCCACTCCGCCGCTTCGGCGCTTACACGATCCCCGACTTCGCCGAGGGCCGTTACGACTCCCCGCTCTTCCGCAAGATCGCCGTCTGCTTCGTCCTCTTCATCGGCTTCTTCTACACCATGCCGCAAATGAAGGGCGCCGGCGTCACGCTCGCCTACATCTTCCCCGGCATGCCCTACTGGGCCGGCGTCGTTCTCGTCGGTGCCGTCATCACCTTCAACGTCGCCCTCGGCGGCATGAAGGGCATCACCCTCGTCCAAGCCTTCCAATACTGGATGAAGATGTTCGCGATCAGCGTCCCGATCTTCGTCCTCCTCTCGGTTTACGGCTTCTACAACCACCAGTTGGCGCTCAACACCGCCCCCGGCGAACAACCCGCCGCCATCGTCGCCCCCGCCGCCGTTGCCACCGACAACGCCGCGACCACGCGCCAGCCCCTCCCCGAAAAAGCCCCGCGCGACGAAACCTGGATCGCCCCCTTCGGACCGCTCACGACCAAGGCCGTCAACGCCGCCGCCGCGATCCTCCCCGCCGAGGAACGCGCCGCCTACATCGCCGAGCACCAGAAACCCTACTCTCTCCTTTACACCTATTCGCTCATCATCGCGCTCGTCTGCGGCACCGCCGGACTCCCGCACATTCTCGTCCGCTTCTACACCAATCCCGACGGCGTTGCCGCGAAGCGCACCACGATGTGGGTCATGATCCTCATCGGCATCTTCTACGTTTTCCCGCCCGTCTTCGGCGTCATCGGTCGCAACTTCATGCCTGAGCTCTACGCCGGCGTCGGCGCCAAGGGCACCGACAAGGTCGTCCTCGAGCTCCCCACGATCCTCGGCGCCCGTTTCGGCGTCCTCGGCTCGATCCTCTCCGGCATCACCTGCGCCGGCGCCTTCGCCGCCTTCATGAGCACCTTCTCCGGCCTGCTCGTCTCCATGACCGGCGCGCTCGCCCACGACGTTTACGGCCGCATGCTCCGGCCCAACGCCCGCCAAGGCGAAAAGCTCCTCGCCTTCAAAATCGCCGCCGTCCTCATCGGCGCCGTCGCGATCACGCTCGGCTGCTTCGTCGAGTATCTGGAAATCAACTTCATGGTCGGCCAGGCGTTCGCCATCGCCGCCGCCAGCTACTTTCCGCTGCTCTTCATGAGCGTCTGGTGGCGCGGCATGACCATGAAAGGCGCCGCGACCGGCATGCTCACCGGCGGCCTCCTCGCCCTCGCCGCGGCCGCGCTCACGAACTTCTCCACGCTCGCCCTCGACAAGGGCCCGATGGGCAAAGTCTTCGCCGGCTTCGCCCCGCTCAACGACTTCTGGGCGCATCACCCGCTCCTGCGCATCCTCTGCGAACAACCCGCGATCTGGGCCGTTCCGCTCGCGATCGTCCTCATGATCGTGGTGTCGAAGCTCACCGCGCAGCAGGTCCCGTCCGACGTCCGTATGAAGATGCTCGTCCTGCACGCCCCCGAAAAACTCGGCCTCAAGCAGGAATACATCCAGGAGCAATCCGCCGTGGGCGGGCATTGATCCCCCTCGCTCGTTCTCTTTCTCGTAATCGTTCTCTTTCTCCTCCCGCGCTCCGACGCCCGAGGACGAGAAAGAGAACGATTACGAGAACGAGCGGACCAATCTCAGCCGTTTTGCCGCGGTCACTCGCTCTTCAAACCCCGCGTCATCAAGCACCGCAGCGCCGCCGCCGGCTGCTTGCCTTCGAACAAAATCGCATGCGTCTGCGCCAGAATCGGCGCATCAATCCCCTGCTGCACGCACAGCTCGTGAAACGACTTCGTCGTCTTGTAACCCTCCACGACACTCTTCCGATCCTTCAACAACTCCGCGACGCCCCGCCCGCGTCCCACCTGCTCGCCAAACTCCCGGTTCCGGCTCCACCCGCCGTGGCACGTCGCCACCAAATCGCCGAATCCGCTCAACCCATAAAACGTCTCCGCCCGCGCCCCGAGCCTCACGCCCACGCGCACCATCTCCGCCAGCGCCCGCGTCAGCAGCGCCGCCCGTGTGTTGTCGCCGAGCTTCAACCCATCCGAGCACCCCGCCGCGATCGCATACACGTTCTTTAAACACCCGCCTATCTCCACCCCCGCCAGATCGTCGCTCGTATACACCCGCAGCGTCTCTCCGCTCAACGCCGCCTGCACCTCCTGCGCCGCCGCGCCGATCTCCGTCACCGCCAGCACCATCGCCGCCGGCAACCCCCGCGCCACCTCCGCCGCATTCGTCGGCCCCGTCAGCGATCCCGCGATCGGTTTTTTGAATACATCCGCGATCACCTCCGACGGACGCAGATGCGTCCCCAGCTCCAACCCCTTCGCCAAACTCAAAACAAACCGCAACTGCGGCAGAGGCTTCACCCGCAAACTCGCCTCGCACACCCGCTCGCACGTCTCCCGCAACGCCTGCGAGGGACACGCCAGCAACACCACCTCCGCACCTTCGAGCGCCTTCACCAAATCCGCCTCCACGCGCACGCCTCCTGGCAGCGCGATGCCTGGCAGATAATCCTCATTCTCCCGCATCACGCCGAGCTTCACCATTTGCTCCGCCCGCCGCGGCGCGAGCGTCACCGTCTGCCCGAGCCGCGCCAGATGCACCGCAAACGCGGTCCCCCAAGCCCCAGCTCCAACCACAACAAACGTCATGCCCAATCCACTAGCCCACGGAACACACCGAACACACGGAAAAACATTCCGTCTTCCGTGTATTCCGTGTGTTCCGTGGGCTCAACCTCACTTCAAAAACGCCGGCACCTTCTCGCCCGCGATCAACTGCTCGAAGGTTTCCCGCGCATGGATCAACTCAAAACTGCTCCCTTGCACCAGCACCTCGGCCGCGAGCGGACGCGCATTGTAGCGATTCGCCATCGCGTAGCCATACGCACCCGCGCTCATGAACGCGATCAGCTCGCCCTCCCCGACTTCCTGAATCTGCCGATCCTTCGCGAAACAATCCCCGCTTTCGCAAATCGGCCCAACCACGTCCGCCACCAGCGCCCGACGCGACGAATCCCGGTGCAGCGGCACGATCTCATGATAGCTGTCATACATCGCCGGACGCACCAGATCGTTCATCGCCGCGTCGACGATCAGGAAGTTCTTGTTCGCGCCGCGCTTCAAATGCTCCACGCGCGCCAGCAACACGCCCGCGTTGCCTACCATGAAGCGCCCGTGCTCGAGCAGAATCTTCAACCCCAGCGGCGCCAGCAACGGCGTCAGCGCCTCGCCATACGTTTCCGGCGTCAACGGCCGCTGCTCCGCCGGCAGCGCATCCCACCACGCCTGCTGACCGCTCGCCAGCGCATCCTTGTAAACGATGCCCATCCCGCCGCCGATCGAGTAATAGGAAATCCCATACGTCGCCTTCAACTCCGCCACAAACGGCACCAGCTTCTTCACCGCCTCGACGAACGGCCCCACCGAGGTCAACTGCGACCCGATGTGCATCTGCACACCCTTGATGTGAATGTTCTTCAACTTCGACGCCGCCTCATACGCCGCCGCCGCCGCCTTCAGCGGAATGCCAAACTTGTTGTCGCTCTTTCCCGTCGTGATCTTCGCATGGGTGTGCGCATCGACGTCCGGATTAACGCGGATCGCGATCGGCGCCTTCACGCCCAGCGTCCCCGCCACGTGATTGATCCGCGCCAGCTCCGGCTCGCTCTCCACGTGAAACGCGAAAATCCCGTTCTCCAGCGCCAGCTTGATCTCCGCCTCGGTCTTGCCGACGCCCGCGAACACACTCGTCTTCACGTCGCCACCCGCCGCGAGCACGCGCCGGATCTCCCCGCCGCTCACCAGATCGAACCCCGCGCCCAAATTCGAAAACAGCCGCAGGATCGCCAGATTCGAATTCGCCTTCATCGCGTAGCAGATCTGCAGGTCGAGCCCGCTCAAACTCTGCTTCAGCCGCGAAAAATGATCCGAAATCGTCGATGCGCTGTAGACATATGTCGGAGTGCCGTAGAGCTTGGCGACGGCGGCGAGATCGACCGACTCGCAATGCAGATCGGAACCGGAGTAGCGGAAATGGTGCATGGTGGACTGGGAAAAAAGACGTGAAATACGACCGTAGCTAAAAATCTCTTGAAGAAACGAACTCAATCTTCCGACAACTAACACAATCCCCTGCTGTGCTGCGCTTCCTGATCAACCTCTGCCGTCGTCCCGCGATCCGTTTCGGACTCGCCCGCGATCCGCGCAGCCCGCACCGCAATACCCGCTTCGCCAGTTTCCTCGCCGAAAACAATCGTTCGCCCCGCGATTTCGACCGCCACGACGCCCTTGTCCGCGGCCGCACCCTCTTCCGCCGCGCCCTGCTCCTTCTCTCCGCCGGCGGCGCCCTTTGGTTCGCCCTCGAGAGCGCCAAAGCCCTGTCGGTTTTCTAGTCGGCGCTCGGAGCGTGTTCAGCCGAGCGCAGGAATCTCCCGGCCCGTCCCTGCCCGCAAACGCCGGCCCTCCCCAGCCTTGCAGTTTCCCTCCGCGCTGACATTCGCTTTTGCCGCGCATGAATACCCTCCGACGCTGCCTGCCCCTCTTCGTTCTTCCCTTCCTTTTCTTCGCCGGCTGCAGCACGCCGCGCCCGAGCGAAATCATCGTCACCCTCGTCGACATCCGCCCCACCAGCGCCACCGTCCTCGAAAGCACCGCCGTCCTCACCCTTCGTCTCACGAGCGAAAACATCGCTCCGCTCGGTTTCTCCGGCTCTTCGCACAAACTCTATCTCAACGGTGACTACGTCGGCCGCGCCGTCAGCGACGAGCCTTTCGGCATCCCGCCGCTCACTTCCGTCACCCGTGATGTGACCGTGCACATCGAAAATCTCTCGCTCCTCCGTCAGCTCATCGCCGTGCGCAACACCCAGACCGCCTCTTACCGCCTCGACAACATCCTCTACCAGACGATCTACGAGGAAAAGTCGGAGATGAAGACGCGCTCCCAAGGCTCGATCGACCTGCGCGGTTTCGCCAGCGTCGCCCCCTAGATTGTTGCGGCGGTGAAAGGGGTTTACGCCCCGGCTCGACGGCCGCCCCGCGACACAAAAAGCGGCCCCCGCCTCACGGCAGGAACCGCCTCTCCAGTGCTCGCCGGCGGCTAATCACACCGCCAGCGGAAGCGCAGATCGCTTGGCCGGTGCGCCCACGCGCACCTTCGCCACGAGCGGACGTCGCTGTCGATAATCCGACGTCAGGATGCTCGCCACGCCCAGCGTGAGGAGGATCGACATCGCGATTTCAAAGCTGACCGGCGAGAACACGAACGCGACGAGCGCGGCAAGGAAGGCAATGGCAGGAAGGGTTTTCATCGTATTGAAGAAGTTGATGCCTCGATAACACAGCCCCTCGCGAAAAGTTACACGGACCGCGAAGAGTTTGTCGTTCCCCTTGGTTTGACGCCCCTTCGCCGCTCCGCTCCTAGTCTTTCGCGATGACCGCCTCACCCGCTCCCGGCCGCGCCTTTCAGCGGTTTCTCAACGGCGTCGAACGCCTCGGCAACGCCCTTCCCCACCCCGCCACACTTTTCCTTCTGCTCTCCGCTTCGGTCGTCCTGCTTTCCTTCGCGCTTCACGCGGCGGGCGTTTCCGTCGCGCATCCCGGCACGGGTCGCACCGTCGAGGTCGTCAACCTTCTCTCCGTTTCCGGCATCCAGCGCATGCTCGTCGAGTCGGTGCGAAACTTCATCGCCTACCCACCGCTCGGAATGTCGCTCATGTGCCTGCTCGGCATCGGCGTCGCCGAATACACCGGTTTGCTCGGCGCCGGTCTGCGTCTCGTCGTGCTCGCGTCGCCCGCGAAACTGATCACGCCCATGGTCGTTTTCGCCGGCATCATGTCCAACGCCGGCAGCGAAGTCGGCTATGTCCTCCTCATCCCGCTCGCCGGAGCGCTGTATCACGCGCTCGGCCGCCATCCCATCGTCGGCATCGCCGCCGCTTTCGCCGGCGTTTCTGGCGGCTACAGCGCCAATCTCCTCGTCGGCTCCGTCGACGTTCTCCTCGCCGGCCTCTCCGAAGCCGCCGCCCAACTCATCGACCCCGCCTATCGCGTCGACGCGTTCGCCAACTGGTATTTCATGGCCGTATCCACATTCCTGATCACCGCCGCAGGCTCGTGGGTCACCGAACGCTTCGTCGCACCCCGGCTCGGCGACTACACCGGCCCCGCACCGCGCGAAGCACTCAAGCCACTCAACGCCCTCGAAAAACGCGGCCTCTGGGCCGCCACCGCGACCGTCGTCGTCATGGCCGCAGTCGTGTTGCTCGGCACCCTCCCCGCCGACGGCTTCCTCGTGAATCGCGAGAACCCCACCTTCGCCAACTCGGCGTTCATGGGAGGTCTGATCAGCTTCATTTTCCTCTTCGGACTCCTTCCCGGAATCGCTTACGGCATCGCCGCCAAAACCGTCCGCAACGATCACGACATCGTCAACGGCATGACCGCCACGATGAAGTCGATGGCCTCGTTCATCGTCCTCGCCTTCTTCGCCGCACAGTTCATCGCCTATTTCAACTGGACCAATCTCGGGGTCATCACCGCCGTCAAAGGCGCCGAGTTCATCCAACACCTCGGCCTCGAAAACCAGCCGATCCTCCTGATGATCGCCGTCATTCTTTTCGGCGCGGCGGTAAATCTCCTGATGAGCAGCGCCTCCGCCAAATGGGCGCTCCTCGCGCCCGTGTTCGTCCCGATGTTTATGCTCCTCGGCTACACCCCGGAGCTCGTGCAGGGCGCTTTCCGCATCGGCGATAGTGTTACGAACATCATCACGCCCGTCCTCAGCTACTTCCCGCTGATCCTCACCTTCGTCCAACGCTACGAACCCAAAGGCGGCATCGGCACGATGATTGCCACCATGCTCCCCTACACGATCGTCTTCATGATCGCCTGGAGTCTCCTGCTCGCGGTCTGGATCGGCTTCAGCCTCCCCATGGGTCCCGGCGCTCCGCTCTACTTGGCAAAATGAGCTCGGGCTCGCCATCCCCGGCGAGCCATCGATTTATCAAGCGTCTTCGACGCCGCGACTTACGCCATCGCCTCAAGCCCCGCCGCCGCTCGTCACCGCGGGCGCCGGCTTGAACACCGACCGGAAGCTCGCCTTCAGATAATCGCGATTCATCCGCGCGATAAAGTCGTGCGAAATCAGCTTCGGGCACGCCGCACTGCACTCGTATTGGTTCGTGCAACTGCCAAAACCCATTTCGTCCATCGTGTTCACCATCGCGAGCACGCGACGATCGCGCTCCGGCTGGCCCTGCGGCAGGAGTCCAAGCTGCGACACCTTCGCCGCCACGAACAACATCGCGCTCGCGTTCTTGCACGCCGCCACGCACGCGCCGCACTGGATGCACGACGCGGCATCCATCGCCAAATCCGCGTCGGCCTTCGGAATCGGAATCGCATTCGCGTCCGGCGCCGCACCCGTGCGCACGCTGATGAAGCCGCCCGCCGCCTGAATCTTGTCCAGCGCGCTGCGATCGATGATCAAATCCTTCACCAACGGAAACGCCTTCGCGCGGAAGGGCTCCACCACGACGATGTCGCCGTCGTTGAAGCTGCGCACATACGTCTGGCACGTCGCGATGCCCCGCCCCGGTCCGTGCGGCTTGCCGTTGATCGAGAGCGAACACGTGCCGCAAATGCCTTCGCGACAATCGTGCGCGAACGCGATCGGCTCCTCGCCTTTCCGAACCAACTCGTCGTTCACCACGTCGAGCATCTCGAGGAACGACATGTTCGGATTCAGGTTCTTCGCCGGATAATCGACGAACTTGCCCGGTGCACTCGGCCCGGCCTGCCGCCAGACCCGAAGCGTGAGGCTGATGGATTTTTGAGAAGTGGCTGCGACCATGGTCGTAGAGGTGTTTGGCGGTGGATTATTTGTAATTGCGCACGCTCATCTTCACGAACTCGTAATTGAGCGGTTCAACATTGCGCAGCGGCGCCTTGCCCTCGCCTTGGAATTCCCAGGCCGCGACATGCGCAAATTTCTCGTCGTCGCGTTTGCATTCGCCGTCCGGATACTGGTGCTCCTCGCGGAAATGCCCGCCGCAGCTCTCTTCGCGCGTGAGCGCGTCGAGACACATCAGTTCGCCGAGCTCCAAGAAGTCCGCCACGCGGCCCGCCTGCTCGAGCGACTGGTTCAACGTCTTCTCCGAACCCGGCACGCGCACGTTCGCCCAGAACTCTTCGCGCAGCTTCGGAATCTCCTGCAGCGCCTTCTTCAAAGAAGCCTCCGTGCGCGCCATGCCGCAGCCTTCCCACATGATCTTGCCGAGACGCTTGTGGAAGTGACTGACCGGCTCCGTGCCCTTCGTATCGAGCAACCGCTTCGTCATGCCGACCACGTTTTGCTCCGCTGCCTTGAACTCCACGGCGTCCGCCGACGGACGCGAGCCCGGCTTCTGCGTCGCCAGGTAATCGCCGATCGTGTAAGGAATGACGAAGTAGCCATCCGCGAGCCCCTGCATCAACGCCGACGCGCCGAGACGATTCGCGCCGTGATCCGAGAAGTTCGCCTCACCGAGGACGAACAATCCCGGGATGTTGGACATCAGATTATAATCCACCCACAGCCCGCCCATCGTGTAGTGCACGGCCGGATAGATGCGCATCGGCACCTTGTAGGCGTTCTCGTTCGTGATCTCGTGATAGATGTCGAAGAGATTGCCGTAGCGCTCCGCCACGCCCGCCTCGCCCAGCCGCTTGATCGCGTCCGAGAAATCCAGATATACGCCCAGGCCGCTCTCGCCGACGCCGCGACCTTCGTCGCACACGCGCTTCGCCGCCCGCGACGCGATGTCGCGCGGCGCGAGATTGCCGAAGCTCGGATAGATGCGCTCGAGGTAGTAATCGCGGTCCGACTCCGGAATCGTATTCGGATCCTTGAGACGATCCTCCGCCTTCTTCGGCACCCAGATGCGGCCGTCGTTGCGCAACGACTCCGACATCAACGTGAGCTTCGACTGATAATCGCCGGTCACCGGAATGCACGTCGGGTGGATCTGCGTGTAGCACGGATTCGCGAAACACGCGCCGCGCTTGTAAGCGCGCCAGATCGCCGTCGCATTCGACTGCCGGGCATACGTCGAAAGATTGAACACATTCCCGTATCCGCCCGTCGCGAGGATCACCGCGTCCGCGGCATGCCGCGAAATTTCACCCGTGATCAGGTTGCGAACGACGATGCCCTTCGCCTGCCCGTCGACGATCACGAGATCGAGCATCTCGCTATTCGGGAAAAGCTGCACGCCCCCGTTGCCCACCATGCGCATCAGCGCCGAATACGCGCCGAGCAGCAACTGCTGCCCCGTCTGGCCGCGCGCGTAGAACGTGCGCGACACCTGCGCGCCACCGAACGAACGATTCGCCAGCAGGCCGCCGTATTCGCGAGCGAAGGGCACGCCTTGCGCCACGCACTGGTCGATGATGTTGACCGACACCTCGGCGAGCCGGTGCACGTTCGCCTCGCGGGCGCGATAGTCGCCGCCCTTGATCGTGTCGTAGAAAAGCCGATACACGCTGTCGCCGTCGTTCTGGTAGTTCTTCGCGGCGTTGATGCCGCCTTGCGCGGCGATCGAGTGGGCACGACGCGGGCTGTCGTGATACACGAAGCACTTCACCTTGTAGCCAAGCTCCGCGAGCGTGGCGGCGGCGGACGAACCGGCGAGGCCGGCGCCGACGACGATCACCTCGTATTTCCGTTTGTTGGCCGGATTGACGAGGCGGATATTCGCCTTGTGCGTGCGCCACTTGTCGGCGAGCGGGCCGGGCGGGATGCGGGAGTCGAGTTGGGCCATGGCGCGAAAATTTTAGCGGTGAATCGCGACGGGAACAGCCGTGTTCGTGTGCGGCTTGAGTTTACCGATCAACACGGCCCCGGGGATCGCGAGATTGCCGAGGAAATAAAGCAGCGCGAACGCCACGCAGACCTTGCGTAGCGCGGGCGACCAGCGCGACGAACGCCAGCCAAACGTCTGGAACATGCTGTCCGCCCCATGCACGAGGTGGAAGCTCAGCAGTCCGACCGCGATGATGTAGAAGATCGAAACCGCGACATTCTGAAATCCGCGGACCACCATCGTGTGCACGTCATGCACTTCCGTGCCCGCCGCCACCACCGGGAACCCCGCGATGTGATACTCGCTCTGCATCGTGTATTCCGGCAGCGCGGTCTTGAACGTGTCCGATCCCGCCGCGCCGATCGTGAAGTGCGCGAGGTGATACACGATGAACGCCAGCACCACGTAGCCCGTCCAGCGCATCGTGCGTGAAGCGAGCGTGGCGCGGATCGTGTGCTTCACGCTGTAGGCCACGTCGCGCGCCGCGTGATTTTCGAGCGTCAAGACCGTCGCGGCCCAGATATGAATGCCAACGGCAACCAGCAAACCGATGCGAGCCACCCAGAGCAGAGGCCCGAGCGACTGCAAAAAATGGGCATAGCCGTTGATTTTGTCGGGCTCGGAAAACACCTGGAGGTTGCCGACCAGATGTCCGATCACGAATCCAATGAGGATCAAGCCCGTCACGGCCATGAGGAACTTGCGGCCGATGGTGGAGCGGAAGAGGTTCATCGCAGATACGGGAGGGGATTACGCCGCGGCGCTAGATGCGCATTAAATTCGACGCGCCATCGGATCTTGTAAAGTAACCGCCTCGGTCCGGACAGCTTATTAGTCGCCCTAACTTTTTGGAGTAGAAGATCGGGGCAAACTCCTACCCGCCCGCCCAGTAGCGGAACGCGCCAGCGTTTCGCCTTGAGCTCGTCCCTACTTTGCCAGCGGCTTCAACAACGCGAACTTTCCACTCGCCGCCGGTGCGATCACCCGGCGCCGAAACGCACTCACGCGCACGCCGTCGCCCAACACCCGCGCGATCGCCTGCTCCACCCCCACCGGTGCCACATGATCCGACACATAGTGGAAATCCCACCGCACCTCGCTCGTCTGCACCAGCATGTAGTGCCAGCACGCGAACTCCGCCGGGAGCGCCGCATCGATATCCGCCGGCGAAACCAGCGAGCCATCCGGCCGGAAATACAGATTGCTCTCACGCCCGAGCAGCCGGAAGCCCGTCGGGAAACGCTGCACGATGTCGCCCGTGTGATAACGCAGCAGCGGCATCGCCTCGCGATCGCGGGTCGTCACATAGATTTGAAACACGTCCGGCAGCGTCTCCCGGCGCCACGGCACGAGTTCGATGAACGCATTCGCATCGATCACACGCGAGTTGTCCTTGAACGCCTCGCCCACGAACAAATATCCCGCCTCGGTCGATCCATAGAGATCCACCTGAGGCGCCGGAAACACCTCCGCGATCCGCGCGCCATGCTGCGCGCTCGCCTTGCCATATGTCAAAATCACCGCCCGCACGCTCGGCACTTTCACGCCACGTTTCTTCGTCGCCCGCGCCAGCAACGACAAATAAACCGGCTCGCCCTCCAACACCTCCGGCTTCGTCGCCTGCATCTCGAACACGATTCGATCCCACTCCGATTCCGGAAACGCGAACGGGTCGCTCGAAAGATTCAAATACACCGTCCCATCGAAATACCGGTGCGGAAACGGATGATCCTCGTAGGGACACAGATTGCTCGAACACCCCACCGGCGCCAAAACGCATTTCCGATACGGCCGCCCGACAAAGTCGCGCAAAATCGGCGACGCCAGATACGCGCGCTCCGTCTGCGCATTCCACCAGCCATCCTCCATGATCACGGTCATCGGCGACTGCGTCGTCCCGCCCGTGCTCTCGTATTCGTAGCGCTTCGTCTGCAGCCCGCGTTCGATCACCGCGTAATCTTCGAAAAACGCCTGATGCCCCCGCTCGATGATTTCCTTTTTTGAGAGCGCCGGAATCTCGCGATAGCACGACCACTGCAACGGCTCTGCATGCAGCGGGAAACGCCGCCCATACAGCGGGCTGCGCTCGTAGATCTTGCGAATTTCGCGCTCCAGCGGGACCGGAAGAAAATCACCTTCCGGCGCGGGACCGAGCGACTCGGAGGCGTTGGCAAACGTGGGAGGCGTCATTGAAACGTGTGTGTCGTCCAGTAAGCAAACGCCCGACCTCAAGTCAAACGACCGCACGCCGCCCATCGCTCACTTTTGTCGCTCCCGCCACAACGGCTCGAACAACAGCAACGCGTTCAACGTCAGGCTGTGCGTGATGCCCCCGGTGCGCGCCAGGGCGAACACCTCCTCCACCGGCATCGTCACGACTTTCATCTCCTCGTCCGCGTCCCATGCCAGCGGATGCGTGAACTCGGCCTCGTCCACATATACGAGATGACACCGATTGCTCTGCATCGCCGGATTCGGATGCACGCTGCCCAACATTTTCGCAGGCGCTCCCGTGTAGCCCGTCTCCTCCTGCAACTCGCGCACGCCCGCGATCGCCGGCTCCTCTCCGGCCTCGATCACACCTCCCGGAATCTCGAGCGAGAACCCGTCGATGCCATAACGAAACTGCTGCACGAGCACCACGCGACCTTCCCGCGTGAGCGCCACGACGTTCACCCAGTCCGGCGGATCGATCACGATGAAATCCCGTTCCGTCCCGCGCACCGGATGACGAAATCGCGTGCTCCGCACGTCGAAGATCCGGGTCTTGGCAATCGTCGTGTGCGCGAGCGCTTCCCAGCGTGGGAGATCGGGATTCGGTGATGTCATGCGTCCCGACGTTTCCACGACTCTTCGACGAACTCCAGCGACGAAACACAACCGCTTTCCCGCCTCCGTTTCACGCCCACAACAAAAAACCTCCCGGCATTCCACCGGGAGGTTTCGAAATTCGAATCGCGTCGAGCGCGCTTACTTCTTCGGGAGCTTGATCTTCTGCCCCACCTTCAAACCCGACCAGTTCACGCCCGGATTCACCGCCATCAAATCCGCCAGCGGAATCCCCTGCGCGCGCGCGATCTTCGCGCCGGTGTCGCCACCCTTGATGACATATTCATCCGGACCCGCCACGACCGGACCGCTCGATGCCGCCTTCGGAGCCGCCGCGGGCGCCGGAGCTTTCTTCTGCGCATCCTCGAGTTTCGTGATCGCCGCATGGATGCTGCCGAGATCCGTCGCGACCGTGTTGAACGCTTCCTGCGTCGTGCGCGACAGCGAACCGATGTCGCGGCTCGTTTTGTCGACGCTCGATTGGACCGTCGTCAACTGGCCTTCGATGCTGTCGATCCGCCCCACCTTCTCCTCCTGCGCGGCGACCGCCTTTTGAAGGCTCGACGCCTTGATCGCGGCATAGCCGCCGACCAGAAGAGACAGCACGCCAACAACGATGCCCGCGACCGGCAGCATGCTGTTATTTTCACGGGAAATGGTATCCATAGAGACGAAGGGGAGGTTCGCGCAGGACTAAACGAACCCACTATCTACGCAAGAAGAGATTAACGCCGCGCTAGCGAGATGACCGAATGGAAACGGGTTGTAAGCTTCCGTTATCCGCCACTCGTTTCGCCTCCCATCACCGGCAGCACGATTCCCGTGATGTAGGACGAATCGGCATCCGAAGCCAGAAACACATACGCCGGCGCCAGCTCCTCCGGCTGCGCCGGCCGCCCGATCGGCGCCTGACTGCCGAACTTCGACACCTTCTCCTTGCTCGCGCCCGCATCCGCCACGTTCAACGGCGTCCAGACCGGTCCCGGGGCCACGGCATTCACCCGGATCCCCCGCTCCAACAAATCGACCGCCAGCGTCTTCGTCAGCGCATTGATCGCGCCTTTGGTCGCTGAGTAGTCCGGCAGACTTCCCGACCCCAGCAAGCCGGTCTCCGAACTCGTCGCGATGATCGCCGATCCGGGCTTCAGATGCGGCAACGCCGCCTTCACCAACCAGAAATAGGCATACACGTTCGTCTTGAAAGTCCGGTCAAACTCCTCGTCTCCCACATCCTCCGGCTTCGCCTTGCGCATCTGGTGCGCCGCGTTCGAAACGAGGATATCGAGCCGCCCAAACTCGCGCACGGTTTTCTCCACCGCCTGCCGGCAGGCCTTCGCGCTCGAAAGATCGCCCGGCAGCAACAGGCATCTCCGCCCCGTCGATTCCACCGCCCGTTTCGTCTCCTGCGCGTCCTCCTCTTCGACCGACAGATATCCAATCGCCACATCCGCGCCTTCGCGCGCGAAGAGATACGCCACCGCTCGCCCGATCCCCGAATCGCCGCCCGTGATGAGCGCCACCTTCCGGTTGAGTTTCCCCGCCGCATGATACTGCGACGCCTCCCAGCGCGGCTTCGGATCCAATCGACTCTCCAACCCTGGCGCTTTCTGCTTCTGCTTGGGAAACGGCGGTTCCGGTTGAGATTTGATCACCGGCTTGGAGCCGACGCGTCGCGATGAGGTTCGGGCTTTCGATTTGCTCATGCCGCCATCGTAGCCGGCTCCCTGCGCCGGTTCCGGCCACGTAGCTCACCCGTTGCCCGACATTTGCATGGGAAATCCTCCGCCCAGCCGTGCGAGTGGTCGGGGCGGCGAGATTCGAACTCGCGACCTCCTGCTCCCAAAGCAGGCGCTCTACCAGGCTAAGCTACACCCCGAACGGCGCTGTATCGGACGCACCAACGCTGCCGTATGTCAACGACGGCGAACAAACCCTCACTCCGGTGCATTTATGCCATCAATTGTCATCTAAAGCATTGCGACGACTTCAGGCACCACTACAAACGACTAATATTTGCATGAACTCCCCATTGCTTCCGGCGCTTCTGTTGGTTTTCACGCTGTGCACTCAACCCGCCGCGCACGCACAGTTCATTGCCCTCTTCGACGACTTTTCGACCGCCGGAGATTTGGTCGGCACATCGGCCGACTCGGGAGATGTCAAGTGGGCCGCCGTCCAAGGAGCAGGCGGTCCCACAGTGTCCAATGGCGCTCTCAACATCGACGCGGCTTCCGGCGATGTCGCCCAGTGGAATTTCTCCGACACGAACATCACCGCCGGAACGATCTATCTCGGCTTCAACTTCACGGTTTCAAGCGCCGGCAGCCTCAACGTGAGCGAGACGATCTCCGCGTTCACCGGTTTCCGCACCGGCACCCCTTCGTCCGGCTCTGTGGTTCTCGGATTCGGGACCTTCCGTCCAAACGGAAACGCCCAGGCGGGAAGCTCCTTGAGCAGCACCTCCACGTCGCAGGTTTACGCGGGCATCTTCGCCGGCGTCACCCACAACGCCCACTCCGCCCCGCTCGCCGCCTGGACTACACCGCTTGACCGCGGAACGGACTATCGTGCCGTGATAGGTTTCGACCTCTCCAACGATTTAGCCCATCTGTGGATCGACCCGTCGTCCAGCGATTCGCCCAGCATCACCCTGACGGGACTCACCGGCTCGCCGCGCGGAATCTTTGTTCGCGAAGGCGCCGCTAGCCACGGGGCCATCTTGTTCGACAACCTGAGCGTGTCTCTCGACTTCAACACCGCCGCCGGACTCGCCGCGGTTCCCGAGCCTTCCACCTGCGCCGCCGTCTTCGGCGCGCTCTCGTTGGTCGGCGCGATTCTCTACCAGCGCCGACGCAAGCACACCTAGATTTCGGATTTACCGCCCCGGCAAGCTGATCGCCGGCGATGCGTCCGCATCCGCCGAGCCCGCCGTCTCAATCGCCCCAGGCGTCGAAGCCAGCAATTGCAGCGTCCGCTGCGTCCACGGGCTCGTCGGATCCAACTGCATCAACTGGTCCGAATACGCCTTCACGTCCGCGCCATTTCCCGCGGCCGACGCCAAAGTCGCCAGGTGCGCCAACGCTTCGGCACGGTAAGCCTTGATTTCGCTGGCATCATTCGCGATCGCCTTCAACGCCGCCTCACCCTCGCTCGCACGACCCGCTTGGTGCTTCGCCATCGCCGCCCCCAGCCGCGCACGGCTCGCCAGCGGGCCCGACTTCAAAATCGACGTCGCCTGCTCATACGCCGCCGCGGCGTCCGCATGGCGCCGGTCGGCATACGCCTCGTCCGCGATCCGCAGATGCGCCACACCCGCGAGTTGATGCCCCGGATTGGCCGACGCAAACGCCTTCAACTGCGCCGTCGTCGCCGCCGCCGCATACGCCGCCTGGATGTCACGCTGCTTCTTTTCCTGCAGCATCTCCCACCCGCCCTGGCCCACGATCACCAGAAGCACCAACGCCGCCAGACCCAGCAACGCCTTGGCATTCTTCTGCCAAAACGACCACAACCGCTCCTCGAACGGCGGCACCACCGGCCCACCTTCGGCAGGCTGCGAGTCGGATTTTCCGCCGGAGGGAGTGGGGTTTGAGGACGAAGGAGACGTGGCCATGACAGGAGTTTTCAAGTTCGTGAACCGGCGACCGAAACAGATCACCCCACACGCGTAAAGGCGGGAGTTGCGCCGCCTCTCAGTCGAACACCACCGTCTTGTTCCCGTAAGCCAGCACGCGCGCGTCGAGATGCCACCGCACCGCCTGCGCCAGCACGCGTTTTTCGAGGTCGCGCCCGACGCGAATCAAATCGTCCACCCCCTGCCGGTGCGTCACCCGCGTCACGTCCTGATGGATGATTGGTCCTTCATCGAGATCCCGCGTCGCATAGTGCGCCGTCGCGCCGATCAACTTCACCCCGCGCGCATGCGCCTGATGATACGGTCGCCCGCCCGCAAACGCCGGCAGGAACGAGTGATGAATATTGATCACCGGCCGCGCCCATCGCTCCAAAAAATCCGCCGACAACACCTGCATGTAGCGCGCCAGCACCACCAAATCCACCGACAGCTCCTTCAACAATGCAATCTGCCGCGCCTCCGCCTCCGCCTTCGTCGCCGCCGTGAGCGGCACGTGGTGATACGGCAGCCCATACCCCTCCGCCGCTTCCCGCAGATCCGGATGGTTCGAAATCACCGCCACCAATTCCCCCGCGAACTCCCCCGCTCGCCAGCGCAGCGCCAAATCGTGAAAACAATGATCCGCCTTCGAAACAAACACCGCCACCCGCGCCCGCTGCGCCGACGAGGAGACCCGAGCCTCCATTCCCAGCGACGCCGCAAACGCCCGAAACGCCTCCCCGTCCGTCGACGAACTCCCCTTCTCCGGCACCCACTCCACGCGCTGGAAAAACACGCCCGCCTCCATGTCGCGATGCTGATCCGCGTGCAGGATGTTTCCACCCCGCTCGAAGATCCACCCGGCCACGCGCGCCACCAGCCCCGGCTGGTCCGGACCGTGAAGGAGAGCGACGAGGGTATCGGCAGAAGACGACATGGAAGCGGAACCTACAAGGCCCGCCCCGCTTTTGTCACGCCCCGCCTCGCGCCCCGCCCATCCCCTCGCGTGCGGAAAGATGTCGCAATTGCGACATCTTTCCGCACGCGGCAATTTTCAATCACTCCGCCGACGCCGGCCGCGTAGTCGCAGAAAAACGGATACACCCAATACCCCCGCCCCCCACGCCGCATAAGTCGAAGCCTCCGGCGCCGGCACCATCTCGATCGACGTGATCACGCCGTCTCCATACCCCGCCCAGCTAATATCCCCCGCGCGCAACAACACGTCATGCACGACCAGCTCCCCAGGTGTCACAAGCAGCCGCGGAAAGCCCCGCTCGTCCGCTCCTCCCCTAAAATCGTTCTGCAACGAAAACCACCAGCCCGCCGCCGTCTCCCCACGCAACAAGTAGCTCGTCAACGGTCCCGAAACCGACACATCCCGCCGCACCTCCAGCACTGCGTTCGCCAACTCGAAACGCTCGTCGCCAATCCGCAGCACCGCGGCCAGCGGCGCATACGACGTCCGACTGTCTCCGCCCACGTCCGTCAGCCTGAAGTCGAAACGCACGTGCGCAATGTCCGGCAAAAATCCCGGCGCCGCCGCCGCATTCTCGATGTGCTCCAGCGAGCCCTCCCCCTCCACTCGAATCAACTGCGCCCAGGCCGCCGGCGCCAACACCAACGCCAAAACCACCCTGGCAACCCCAACCGGAACGAAGTGCATGCAAAACAATAGCGGAACGAAGCCTTCCGCGACATCGGGTGAATCCCGTTTCTGGATACACCGCGAAAAAGGCCCACGCTGCTAGCGACTTTCGACGGCCTTCGCTCCCGGACAACCGGGTCATCCCCGGGTCCGGGAAACACGCACATCGCCAAACGGCGCCGAGCCACCCGGCGCCGCCGTTCTCACTCAGAGCACGTTGACGTTACCCCGATACTGCTGGATCGGCTTTACGGCCACCGGCTTGTCCTTCAACGCCTCGATGCCTTTCACCGCCGCCTGTGCGCCGGAGATCGTCGTCATGATGCAGACGTTGTGGGCATACGCCGCCGCGCGGATGGCGTTCTCGTCGCGCCGAGGGATCATCCCACTCGGCGTGTTGATCACCATCTGGATCTGCCCGTTCTTGATCATGTCGACCGCCGTCGGACGTCCTTCGTTGATCTTTGCGAGCCGCTTCACTGCGACGCCTTGCTCGCTCAACACCTGCGCGGTTCCGCTCGTCGAATAAATCGCGAAGCCCAGCGCCTCGAGCCGGCGCGCGATGTCCACCGCGCGCGCCTTGTCGGATTCCTTCACCGACAGGAAAACATTGCCCTTCGTCGGCAGTCCCGGTTTCGCCGCCGCCTGCGCTTTCGCAAACGCGATCCCAAGATCCGGATCGAGGCCCATCACCTCGCCCGTCGAACGCATTTCCGGCCCGAGCGCAATCGTCGCCCCCGGGAAACGCACAAACGGAAACACCGCTTCCTTCACGCACCAGTGCTTCGGCGTCTGTTCGCGGGTGAAACCGAGTTCCTTCAGCTTCTTCCCCGCCATCACCTTCGCCGCAAGTTTCGCCAGCGGCACGCCGATCGCCTTCGCCACAAACGGCACCGTGCGCGACGCGCGCGGATTCACTTCGAGAACGTAGAGCTGGTTGTCCTTGATCGCGAACTGCACGTTCATCAGCCCGATGACGTTCAGCTCCTTCGCGAGCGCATACGTCGCGCGGCGCACCGTCTCGAGCATTTCGCGCCCGAGCGTGTGCGGCGGCATCACCATCGCCGCGTCGCCCGAGTGCACGCCCGCGAACTCGATATGCTCGAGCATGCCGCCGATCACCGACGTCTCACCGTCGCTGATACAATCCACGTCGAGCTCGATCGCGTCCTCGAGGAACTTGTCGATCAACACCGGCTTGTCCGGCATCACGTCGAACGCCTGCCGCACCACCGCGCGGAACTCCTCCTCGCTGTAAACGATGAACATGCCGCGCCCGCCCAGCACGAACGAGGGCCGCAGCAGCACCGGAAAACCGATCTCCTTCGCAAACGCCAGCGCGTCCGCCTCGTTCATCGCCGTGCGATTCGCCGGCGACTTGAGCTGCAACTTCTCGAGAATCGCCGAAAACAGCTTCCGATCCTCCGCCGTGTCGATGCTCTCCGGCGAGGTGCCGATGATATTGACGCCGTGCTTCTTCAACGCGCTCGCGAGGTTCAACGGCGTCTGCCCGCCGAACTGCACGATCGCGCCGTCGCACTTTTCCTGCTGATAAATCTCCAGCACGTCCTCGAGCGTCAGCGGTTCGAAATACAAGCGGTCGCTCGTGTCGTAGTCCGTCGAAACCGTTTCCGGATTCGAGTTCACCATCACGCTTTCGTAGCCGAGCTCGCGCAGCGCGAAGCTCGCATGCACGCAGCAGTAATCGAACTCGATGCCCTGCCCGATGCGATTCGGCCCGCCGCCGAGAATCATGATCTTCTTCGTGCCCTTCGGCGGCATCACCTCGTTTTCGTCGCCGTAGCTCGAATAGTAATACGGCGTAAACGCCTCGAACTCCGCCGCGCACGTATCCACGAGTCGATACGTCGTCTCGATGCCGCGCTTCTTCCGCTCCGCCCGCACCGTCTCCAAATCGCTCTTCAGGATGTGCGCGAGCTGCACGTCCGAAAATCCAAACTGCTTCGCGCGCCGCAGCGTCGTCGGGTCGATCGTCGCCAGCGTGTGCTTCGCGAGATCCTGCTCCATCTCGAAGATCTCGCGCAGTTGATGCAGAAACCACGGATCGATTCGCGTGATGTCGAAAATCCGTTCGACCGAATAACCCGCGCGAAACGCGTGCCGGATGTAGAAAATGCGCTCCGAGTTCGGCGTGCCGAGCTTCGCATTGATCACCTTCTCTTCCACGGGCTCGTCGCCACCGTGCTTCCCGCCGCCGCCAAAACCGCGCGCGCCGATTTCGAGCGAACGCAGACACTTCTGCATCGACTCCTTGAACGTCCGCCCGATCGCCATCGCCTCCCCGACCGACTTCATCGCCGAGGTCAGCGTCGGATCCGCGTCCGGGAATTTCTCGAACGTGAACCGCGGAACCTTCGTCACCACGTAGTCGATCGTCGGCTCAAAGCTCGCCGGCGTCAGACGCGTGATGTCGTTCTTCAACTCATCCAACGTGTAGCCCACCGCCAGCTTCGCCGCGATCTTCGCGATCGGGAAACCCGTCGCCTTCGACGCCAGCGCCGATGAACGCGACACGCGCGGATTCATTTCGATCACCACCATCCGCCCGCTCACCGGATCGACCGAAAACTGAATGTTCGAACCGCCCGTCTCGACGCCGATCTCGCGAATCACCGCGAACGACGCGTCCCGCATCACCTGATATTCCTTGTCCGTCAGCGTCATCGCCGGCGCGACCGTGATCGAGTCGCCCGTGTGCACGCCCATCGGATCGAAATTCTCGATCGAGCAGATCACGACGCACTGATCCTTGTGATCGCGCATCACCTCCATCTCGTATTCCTTCCAGCCGAGCAGACACTCCTCCACGAGCACCTCGTGCACCGGCGAAAGATCGAGTCCATTCGCGACGATCCGCTCGAATTCTTCCTTGTTGTAGGCAATGCCGCCACCGCTGCCGCCCAACGTGAACGACGGCCGGATGATCAACGGATACGTCGACAACTCCTCCGCCGCCGTCCGCGCCTCCTCCATCGACTTCACCGTGCGCGACTTCGCGACATCGAGTCCGATCTTCAGCATCGCCTGTTTGAAGAGCTCGCGATCCTCGCCCTTCGCGATCGCCGCCGGCTTCGCTCCGATCATCTCCACGCCATACTTCTGGAGCACGCCCGCCTTGTGCAGCTCCATCGAAAGATTCAACGCCGTCTGCCCGCCCAGCGTCGGCAGCAGCGCCGACGGCTTTTCCGCCGCGATGATCTTCTCGAGCATCTCGACGTTCAATGGCTCGATGTAGGTCACATCGGCGAACTCCGGATCCGTCATGATCGTCGCCGGATTCGAGTTCACAAGGATGACGCGATAGCCTTCCTCCTTCAGCGCCTTGCACGCCTGCGTGCCCGAATAGTCGAATTCGCATGCCTGGCCGATCACGATCGGGCCGGCGCCAATGATCAGGATGGAGTTTAAATCGGGGCGTTTAGGCATGTGCGTAGATTTCGGCGAGAGTTGAGCGCACCGAAACTGTCCGCAAGCGGGAAACGCGATCAGACACGCTCACGCCCCACGAACCCGCCGTCCCGCTCACCCCAATACCGCCACATCCACACCCAACACCTTCGCCGCCGCCGCCTTGTCGCCGTGGCATGCGTGCAAGACCATGTCGCGATACTGCTTCTCCTGACCCGCGAGATACTCGGCCAGCGTCGGCCAGCTCTTCAGCTCCTTCAGGCGCAACGGCAGTTGCTGCGACGTCACGATCCGCGTCTCCGTCGTCGCCGCGATCCGCGACACCACCTGATACAGCTCCGTCAGATTGCCCGGCCAGTGATACGCCCGCATCACCGCGAGCGCGTCGTCCGTGAACTCCACCAGCGCCGCGTCGAAATGCGGATTCGTCGCCCTCGCCGCGTAGCTCTTCACGAGCAGCGGGATGTCCTCCACGCGATCGCGCAACGCCGGCATCTGCACCGGCAGCGACGCCACGCGATAAAACAGCTCGTCGTGAAACTTCCCCTCGTCCGTCAGCGCCTCGAGGTCCTCCGTTGTCGTGCACACCAGCCGGAAGCCGTGCGCCGTGTTGCGCAACACGCTCACCAGCTCCTTCTGCACCGCCATCGAAAGACACTGCAGATGCTGGAGAAACAACGTCCCGCCTTTCGCCTGGCGCACCCACGTGCCGCCTTCGCCGTTCTCGCCCAACAGCCCTTCGCGGAAATTCGCCTCCGAGCTCAGCGAACAATCGATCCGCACGAGCTGAGTCTCCGGCGCTCCGCTCGCCGCGTGCAAAATCTCCGCCACCGCCACCTTCCCCGTCCCATTCTCGCCGATCAGCAGCACCGGCGTGCGCACCGCCGCGAGTTTTCGCACCTGCTGCACGAGTTTCCGCATCTGCGGACTCTGGCCGATCAACCGATTCTCGATGTCACCGGCTTTCACGCCGGGCGTGATGCCCGTCAACGCCCGCTCGCTCTGGAACTGCTTGAATTCCATCCCGCGCCGCAGCGTCGAGATCAGCTCGTCCACGCGAAACGGCTTCTGCAGATAATCGAACGCCCCAAACTTCAGCGCCTGCACCGCGCTCTCCGTCGAGGCATACGCCGTCATGATGATCACGATCGCCGTCGGCTCGTAGAGCTTCAACTGCTTCAGTAGCGTGATCCCGTCCATCGGCTTCATGTCGATGTCGGCCAGCACCAGATCGAACTTTTCCGCCTTGTAGCGCGCGAGCGCCTTCTCGCCGTCCGTGGCAAACGCGGTGCTGAAACCCGTCGGCTGGATAACGGCCTCGAGCATCTCGTGAATCGAGAGGAGATCGTCGACGATGAGAACGGAAGGCATGAAAGCAAAAAGCGTCCGGAGACCGCGGCGCGAAGTCAATCGACAGCTACGCCGGATTACTGCAACCCACCGGCCACTGCACCAAGTTGGAAAATCGGCAGGAACATCGCCATGACGATGCCGCCCACCACCACGCCCAGAAACACGATCAACATGGGCTCGATCAGCGAGGTCAGCGAAGCGACCGTCGCCTCGCACTCCACGTCGTAGAAATCCGAAATCTTCGTCATCATCCCGTCCACGTTACCCGTCGATTCGCCCGCCTTCACCATGTGCTTCATCATCGGCGGGAAAAACGGATTCGTCGCCAGCACCTCCGACACCTGCCCGCCCTGGCTCACGTGTTTCGAAATCTCCAGACATGCATCCTCGATCTGCACTTTCCCGCTCGCCGCCGACACGATCTCGAGCGTCCGCAAGATCGGCACGCCCGACCGGATCAACGTCGCGTAGGTCCGGCAGAAACGCGACAGCGCGATCTTGTGAATGAGATTTCCGAAGATCGGTGCCTTCACGAGGAACTGGTCCTTGTGCCGCCGTCCCGCCGGCGTCTTCACGTATTTTCCGATCGTCCAATACAGCGCATAACCGCCGATACCGATCGCCCACCAATACGCCTTCATGAACTCCGACAAATCGATCAGCGCCTGCGTCGGCGCCGGCAGCTTCGCTCCGAAATCCTCGAACATCGCCGCAAACACCGGGATCACGAAAATCAGCAGCACGTTCACCAGCGCGATCGCCAGGCCGATGACCGCGATCGGATACGTCATCGCCGACTTCACCTTCTTCGTCAGCTTCACCGTCGCCTCGAAGTAGCTCGCGACCTTCCCCAAAATCTCCGCCAACCCGCCGCTCGCCTCACCCGCCTCGACCATCGAGATGAACAAATTCGGAAACGCGTTCGGAAACTTCTTCACCGCCGACGAAAACGAATTGCCCGCCGAGATATCCGCGCGCACGTCGCGAATCACGATGCGAAACACCGCATCCTCCGTCTGATCCTGCAGCGCCTCCAAGCACTGCACCAACGGCAAACCCGCCACCAACAACGACGCCAGTTGCTGCGTGAAAATCGCCAGCTCTCCGAGCGGCAACTTGTAAGTCCTGGCCTTCTTCTCGAGCGACTTTTGCTTCGCCAGCGCTTGGGCTTGCGCGAAGTTTGTCCGGCCCTTTTTGGCTGCATCCGTTCGCGCGACTGTGCCGGAGCCAGACGATGCCGACGAGATGAGAGCCATAGTAACGACCCAAACGCTCGCCGGTTGCACGAGCAATCCCATTTCCGTCGAGAATCGGTAAAAACCGGAGGCATCTCGCCGGAGAGAACGGTGCTTGACCGCTCCGCGCCCCGGCCGAAACTCCCACCTCGCTCCGAGCCTGCAACGCGGGTGTAGTTTAGTGGCAAAACTCCTCTCTTCCAAAGAGGTATCGTCGGTTCGATTCCGTCCACCCGCTCCACGCATCACGCATCGGAATCCGACGCGTCCCCGCCGTAGCGCAACGCGCGAAGGCGGGCCCACCCCACGCCAGCCGGCCACCTGCAGCCCACCCCGCTTCCCCGCAGCCTCCCATCCCATGCACTACGTCTACCTCTTGGAGTCCGCCGCAACTCCTCGCGAACACTACGTAGGCCGCACCGCCGATCTCCGCACCCGCCTCGCCGACCACAACGCCGGCAAATCCCCGCACACCGCAAAACATCGTCCGTGGAACCTTGTTTGCTACCACGCCTTCGCCGACGCCCGCCGCGCCCCCGCTTTCGAAACCTATCTAAAATCCGGCTCCGGCCGAGCCTTCCGTCGCCGCCACTTCGGTGTCTGACTCGCCTTCCCAGCCCTTCGCATTTCGACGCCGCCCCCGTGAACCTCATCCTCTTCACCCCCGAAGACCTCTCCCGCCCGCTCCCCCGCACCGATCGCCGCGCGCAACACATCCTCGAAGTCCTCAAACGCACCCCCGGCGACACCTTCGACGCCGGCTTCATCAACGGCCCCCGCGGCAAAGCCACCCTCACCGCGGTCACCCCCGACTCGCTCACGTTCACCTTCACCCCCACCCATACGCCTCCGCCCGCCGCACCGATTTCCGTCATCGTCGGACTCCCCCGCCCCCAGACCGCCCGCGACATCCTTCGCGACCTCACCACCCTCGGCGTCGCCTCGATCGATTTCGTCACAACCGAAAAAACCGATCCCAACTACGGCCGCAGCACGCTCTGGTCTTCCGACGAATGGCGCCGCCACATCATCGCCGGCGCGGAACAAGCGTTCGACACCCAACTCCCGCGCATCACCCATACCCACACGCTCTCCGATCTCCTCGCCACTCTCCCCGCTTCGTCGACGCGTCTCGCTCTCGACAACTACGAATCCCCCCGCGCCCTCGGCTCTCTCGAAAATCCTTCACCGCCCATCGTTCTCGCCATCGGCCCCGAACGCGGCTGGTCCGCTCGCGATCGCGACACTCTTCGCGCGGCACGTTTCAACTTCGTTCATCTCGGCGCCCGCGTCCTCCGCGCCGAGTCCGCCTGCCTCGCCGCCGTCACGCTGATCCGCGCCAAGCTCGGCCTTATGTAACCCGCCGAAAAAAACTCACCGTCGGCTGCCGCGCACCCTTCCCGAGCCGCTTCAAACATTCCCACCCGCTCGGCGCGATTTCCATCTCCCCCGGCGCCTCGAACACCACCAGCGCCTCCGCCTTCGCCGCGAGCACCTCCCCCAACCGCGCGAACAACGGCCCCACGATATCCGCGATGATCTCGTAAGGCGGATCGACAAACACCAAATCCGGCACCGTTCCACTCGCGCCCAGCGGCACACTCAACGCATCCATCTGCAAAACCTCGAGCCCCGTCGCCTCGCGCCGCAGGCTCTTGCACACCGCGGCGATATTCTGCCGCACGCACGCCGCCGCCTTCGCGTTTTTCTCCACAAACACCCCGCCGTCCGCACCGCGACTCACCGCCTCCAGTCCATACGCCCCGCTCCCGGCAAATAGATCCAAAAACCGCGCCCCGCTCACGCGCGCCCCCAAACTCGAAAACACCGCCTGGCGCATCCCATCGGTCGCCGGTCGCACCGCATCCCCGCGCGGCACCGCCAGCGTGATCCCACGCGCTCCCCCGCCGCTTATGCGCATGACACCTCCGCGCCCCCTTGCCGGACCGTTCTCGCTCGTTTCATCTGCCGCGATGTCATTCCCGCTCTCCGACCACTTCAACGGGAAAACCTTCTTCAACCCCCAACACGAAAACCGCACCTGGCTCGACGTCCTCCGCTGGCGCCGCACCAGCCGGCCCACGCTCTGGCCCGCGCACGTCCCCCTGACGTCACAACCACCTCCACCCAAACCGCGCGGCGACGACTGCGTTTTCACCGCGATCGGCCACGCCACTTTCCTCGTCCAAACCACCCGCGCCACGTTCCTGACCGACCCACATTTCAGCGAGATCTGCGGACCGTTCAACCGCTTCGGCCCGCGTCGCGTTCAACCACCCGGCCTGCCCCTCGCCCAGCTTCCGTCGATCGACATCATTCTCCTCAGCCACGATCACTACGATCACTGCGATCTCCCCACGCTTCGCGCCCTCGCCCGCGCCCACGATCCCGTCGTCATCACCCCGCTCGCCAACGCTCCCCTCGTCCGCCGCGCCGGCCTTCGCCGCATCGTCGAACTCGATTGGTGGCAATCTCACTCTCCCGACCGCCACGCCGACGTCACCATCACGCTCACCCCCGCGCGCCATTGGAGCAACCGCCTCTCCGGCACGCGCAACGCCCGCCTCTGGGGCGGCTTCTTCGTCCGCGTCGCCTCTCGCTCATGGTGGTTCGCCAGCGACACCGGCTACGATCCCACGCTTTTCCACGACATCCGCCGCCGCCTCGGCCCGCCCGACGTCGCCCTCATTCCCATCGGAGCCTACGAGCCCCGCTGGTTCATGGCCGCACAACATTGCAACCCCGCCGAAGCCGTCCAAATCCACCGCGACGTCGCCGCCCGCCAATCCATCGGCATGCATTGGGGCACGTGGCAGTTGACCGACGAAGGCCGCGACGAACCCCTTCGCGCGCTCGCCGCCGCCCGCTGCGCCGCCGCGCTCCCTCCGCAAGCCTTTCGCACTCTCGAAGCCGGCGAATCCCTCCTCGTTTGACCGCACCGCGAGCCCACCATGGGAGTGGTTCTACGCCCCGACTTTTCGCCCGCCCCCCGTTTCCCCTTAGCCCCCTATCCGGCGGAACACCGTCCCGCGCATCCGGTTCACATAGCGTTTGCGCCGCCTCCGAAAACTCATACCAATCGACCCTTAACGTCGAAACGCCCGGTGGTTGCCGACTCTCCACCGAGCCGACGGGTGCCCGCATGCCCGCTCGCCGTCACTACACATGAATCAACTCCGCCTCCTCCTCGTCAGCGCCCTGGCCCTCGCCGGGAGCACCGTCGTGGCCGCGGAGGACAACCTCTGGCCGATCCGCGTCACTCAACTCGACGACGCCGGCAAGATCATCTCTTCGGAAGCCGCCGGCCCGCTCATCTTCCGCAAACCCGCCTCCGACGGCGTGCGCACCGTCTCCGGTCTCCGCCCGTTCTTCGCGCAATGGGAAACCCCCGCCGGCGAAATCAGCGAAACGAATTTCCTGTATCCACTTTTTGCCTACCGCGCCGACGACGAGACCTACCGCTGGAGCGTCCTCCAACTCATCAACCGCTCTGGCGACCAGCCCGAGCGCGCCGCCGAACTCCCCGAGGCGATGCGCTACGACACCTTCGACGTCTGGCCGTTCTGGTTTTCACGCGACACCCGCGATCCCGAAACCTCCTACCGCGCCTTCTTCCCGTTCGGCGGCACCATCAAGAACCGCTTCGGCTACGACCAGATCTCGTTCACGCTTTTCCCCTTCTACTCGCGCACCGAGAAAAAAGGCGCCGTCGCCACCAGCACGCCGTGGCCGTTCATCAAAACCACCCGCGGCACCGAGGAGGGCTTCGCCTTCTGGCCCCTCTTCGGCCACCTCGAAAAACCCGGCGTCTTCGACCGCCGTTTCTACCTGTGGCCGCTCGCTTGGAACAACACCCTCGCCGCTCCCGCCGACGCGCCCGCCGGCACCGCGCCCCGCCGCGAATTCGGCATCCTTCCTTTCTACACGAGCGAAACCGCGCCGGGTCTCGTGAACAAAAACTACGTGTGGCCATTTTTTGGATACACCGATCGCACCGAGCCTAAGCGCTATCACGAAACCCGCTACTTCTGGCCCTTCCTCGTCCAAGGCCGCGGCGACGACCGCTACGTCGACCGCTTCGGTCCGTTCTACTCGCACTCGAACGTCAAGGGCACCGACAAGCGCTGGATCCTTTGGCCGCTCTATCGTCAACGGACTTGGACCGACGCCGGCCTCGATCACTCGCAGCGCCAGCTTTTCTACTTCCTCTACCGCTCCACCGAGCAGCGCAGCGCCATCAATCCCAATCTCCCCGCCGCCGAGAAAACCCACGTCTGGCCGCTCTACAGCAAGTGGGACAACGGCGCCGGCCGCCAACAGTTCCAGTTTCCCAGCCCGCTCGAGGTCTTCTTTCCCGACAACGAACGCATTCGCACGTCCTGGTCCCCGCTCTTCTCGATCTACCGTTTCGATCAACGCGCCCCCGGCACCGAGCGCCAGGAATTCTTCTGGGGCCTGATCACCTCCCGCACAGCCCCGTCCGAACGCGAACTCCACCTCGGCCCGCTCTACAGCGTGCACGAGCGCGATGGCGAAAAGCGCGTCGCGTTCGGCCGCGGCCTCTTCGGCTGGCGCCGCAGCACGGAGAACCATCGCTGGCGGTTCTTCTGGTTCGATTTCCCCTCCAAAGAGAACAAGCTCCGCGACGCGTCGCGCTGACATGAAACAACTCACCGGCATCCTCGAAGGCATCGGCAGCACCGTTCTGCTCCTCCTGCGCAGCGCCTCCTACATCGGCACGCTCCCGCGGCAGCGCGCGCGCTTCATCGAACAGTGCTTCATGATTGGATACACGACGCTCCCGATCGTCGCGATCCTCAGCTTCTTCATCGGCAGCGTGCTCGCGCTCCAGGCCGGCTACGCGATGCAGAACTTCGGCGCCAAACAACTCATCGGCTCCTTGGTCGGCCTTTCCATGGCCCGCGAACTTGGACCCGTCATGGTCGCCATCCTTCTCGCCGGCCGCGTCGGTTCCGCCATCGCCGCCGAACTCGCGTCGATGAAGGTGTATCAGGAAATCGACGCGCTCGTGACGATGAACATCCCGCCCGCGCGTATGCTCGTCCTCCCGCGCCTCGCCGCCGCCGTCGTGATGGTCCCCGTGCTCGCCATCATCGCCAACCTCGTCGGCTGGTTCGGCGGCGCCATCGTCGCCAAATACACCAGCTTCATCGCCATCGACCCGCCCGCGTATTTCGCCGCGCTGCGTCGCTACATGGAATTCGAGGACGTCATGAACGGCCTCATCAAAGCAGAGGTCTTCGGCTTCGTCGTCGTCCTCGTCTGCTGCAACATCGGCCTCAACACCCGCGGCGGTCCCCGCGAAATCGGCGCCGCCGTCACCCGCGCCGTCGTCACGTCGCTGATCATGATCCTCGTGCTCGATTACTTCGTCACGAAAGCCCTGATGTAACATGCCCGACCGCTCCTCCAGCGCCACGCGCAATCCTTTCACCGAGCAGGAAACGCCCGCCGTCGGCGTCACCGTCGAAGATCTCTCGAAAAACTTCGGTCGCATGCAGGTGTTGAAAAACATCAGCTTCTCCGTCGAGCCCGGCGAAATCTTCGTGCTCATGGGCCCCAGCGGCTCAGGCAAAAGCGTCCTCCTCAAACACATCGTCGGTCTCGAAGCTCCCACCTCCGGGCGCGTCTTGGTCGACGGCCACGACGCCACGTCCGAGCACACGCGCGAACAAATCCGCATGGCGCTCGTCTTCCAGGCCGGCGCGCTCTTCAACTCGCTCAGCGTCTACGACAACCTCGCGCTCTACCCGCGCGAGCACCGCATCACCGACGAACGCGGCATCCGCGAAAAGGTCATGCGCGCCCTCCAAATTCTTTCGCTCGAAACCGCCGCGCAGAAATTCCCGTCCGAACTTTCCGGCGGCATGAAGAAGCGCGTCGCCATCGCCCGCGCGCTCGTGATGGAGCCGCAGCTCATGCTCTACGACGAACCGACGAGCGAGCTCGACCCGGTCATGTCCGCCACGATCAGCGAAATCATCGCGACGCTGAAGGACGAGTATCACGTCACCTCGATCGTCGTTTCCCACGACCGCGACCTCGCCCTCAACATCGCCGATCGCGTCGGCATTCTTATGGGCGGCGAACTCATCCACCTCGGCCCGCCTGCGGAACTTCGCCAGCCGACCAACGCCCGCATCGCCGACTTCCTGAATCCGAAAATCGATATCCAAAATCCCCGTTTCAAAAAACTGGAGACCTGAGGTTTTCATCCTGAGCGAAGCTCCGCCTCTCTCTCGTCTCTCAACTCTCATCTCTCAACTCCTCTCCTCACCCGAGACACACCATGAACAACGCCCAACAAACCGCCCGCGTCGGCCTCTTCTTCCTACTCGGCCTCGCTCTCACCTGGGTCACGTTTGAGACCCTCAGCGGTGGCAAACTCTTCCGCGAGGAAGGCTACACCCTCGTCGCGCCCTTCGCCTCCCTCAAGGAGCTGAAGAGCGGCGACGAAGTCCGCATGGCCGGCGTCAAAGTCGGCGTCGTCGAACGCACGCGCCTCAACACCGAGCAACGCCGCGCCGAAGCCATCCTGCGCATCTCCGCCGACGTCAAGATCCCCGCCGACTCCGTCGCCGCCATTTCCATGGCCGGCCTCATCGGCACCAACTACATCGGCGTCGACATGGGCTCCGCCACCACGCCGCCGCTCAATCCCGGCGACGAAATCCGCACGCGCACCACCCCCGACCTCAACAGCGTGATGTCCGACATCGGCGCCCTCGGCCAAAAACTCGAAAGCGCGCTCGGCGCCTTCGGCAATGCGATGGGCGGCAACGGCGACGAGCCCGGCCTCTTCCAGAAACTCGACCGCCTCGTATCCGAAAATCACGACAAGGTCACCGCCACGATGACCAACCTTCAGGAAATCACCTCCAAGGTGAACAGCGGCGAAGGCACCATCGGCCGGCTCGTCAACGATCCCCAGCTCTACAACGAGCTCGTCTCCACCGTGCAAGACATCAAGAACGCCGCCGCCGGCGCCAAGGATTTCATGGCCAACGCCCAGGGCATCATCGACCAGGTGAAGAGCGGCCAGGGCACGCTTGGCGCGCTCATCTACGACGACACCACCGGCGAAAACATCAAAGCCACCGTCGCCAACTTCCGCGCCGTCTCCGACAAGATCGCCAACGGCGAAGGCACGCTCGGCAAGTTGATCAACGACGACCAGCTCTTCCAAAGCGCCCAGTCCACGCTCAAGAAAGCCGACCGCGCTCTCGACGGCATGAGCGACTCCGGCCCCATCACCGCCGTCGGCATCGTCGCCAACTCCCTCTTCTGATCTCCGCCCCGTAGCGGAAAGCGTGAGCTTTTCGCCGCCCTCCAAAGCAGTGCGGCGCTTCAGCCCGCACTCGATCAACGCTCCCCCGCGCAGGTTTGTAAAAGCACCGCACCGCCACGCCCACGCGTCTTACCGCAGCAAATACATCAGCGCCCGGTTGTGCCGCGTTCCCTCCGGCGCTTCCTTCTTCGACTCCGCCGCGGTCTCCGCGATCGGCGCAGCCGGCTCCTTCACCGCCACCGGCTCACGTTCCGTCCGGCACACCACTGCCGCGATCACCCCGATCGCGGCAGTCATCAAAACAAGCAGTCGCGCGGATCGTTTCATTTCGAAATCCCACGCTCGGCTTCCGTCCGTCTCCTCCCGCCGCGCCTCAGACCTTCGGACCGCCCTGCGCGTAATAACGCGCCCGCAGCCGCAGGCCATTCAGTCGGATGAAGCCGGTCGAGTCGCTCTGGTTATACCAGCTCTTCACGCCTTCCATGGACGCGACGTGCGGGTCGTAGAGCGAATACTTCGACTTCCGCCCACAGGTGATGACGTTGCCTTTGTAGAGCTTGAGCCGCACCGTGCCCGTCACGGTCTTCTGGCTCTCGTCGACGAGCGCCTGCAGCGCCTCGCGTTCCGGGGCGAACCAGAACCCGTAGTAAACCAGTTCCGCATACTTCGGGATCAGCGAATCGCGCAGGTGCATCACTTCGCGATCCATCGTCAACGATTCCACCTGGCGATGCGCGTGCATCAGGATCGTGCCGCCCGGCGTTTCATACACGCCGCGCGACTTCATCCCGACAAAACGATTTTCCACCAAATCGACGCGGCCGATGCCGTGCTTGCCGCCGAGCTTGTTCAACACCTTCAACACGCCCGCGGGCGACAGCTTCTTGCCGTTCACCGCGACGCAGTTGCCCTTCACGAAATCGAGTTCGACATACTCCGGCTTGTCCGGCGCGTCCTCGGGCGACACCGAGAGTTTGAACATCTCGCGGTTCTCCTTCGTCGTCGGATCGAACCACGGATCTTCGAGAATCCCCGCCTCGTAGGAGATGTGCAGAAGATTCCGGTCCATCGAATACGGCTTCTTCAACGACGCCTCGACCGGGATGTTGTGCTTCTGGCAATACGCGATCATCTCCGCGCGGCCCGGGAATTCGTCGCGATACGCCTCGATCTTCCACGGCGCGATGATCTGCAGGTCCGGCGCGAGCGCCATGTAGGTCAGCTCGAAACGGCACTGGTCGTTGCCCTTGCCCGTCGCACCGTGCGCCACGGTATCGGCCTTTTCCTTCTTCGCGATTTCGACCTGCGCTTTCGCGATCAACGGACGCGCGATCGACGTGCCGAGGTAATACTGGCCTTCGTAAATCGCGTTCGCGCGAATCATCGGATAGATGAAGTCGCTCGCGAACTCCTCGACGAGGTTCAGCGTGTAGTGCTTCGACGCCCCCGTCTTCTTCGCCTTCTGAGAAAGGCCTTTCAGCTCCTCCTCCTGGCCGATGTCAGCCGCGAAGGTGACGATCTCCGCGTCGTAGGTTTCCTTGAGCCACTTGACGATGACCGACGTGTCGAGGCCACCGGAGTATGCGAGGACGATTTTCATGAGAGAAAAGAGAAGTTTGGGTTAGCCGCAAAAATGCGCAGAACGCGCAAAAAATTCAGAACGAAAGTGGGATCGGTTTTTGCGCCTTCTGTGCCTCTTTGTGGCCATTCTCAGCGTTTCGCCAACGTCGCCAGAATCGCTTTCTGCATGTGCAGCCGATTCTCCGCCTCGTCGAAGATGATCGAGCGCGGATTATCCAACACCGCCTGATCAACCTCCTCGCCCGGATGCGCCGGCAAGCAATGCATGAACAACGCATCCGACTTCGCCGCGCCAAACACCTTCTCCGTCACCGCATACGGCTTCATCTGTTTGATCCGCGCCGCCGTCTCCTCCTCCTTGCCCATGCTCACCCAGACGTCCGTGTAAACGATGTCCGCGCCTTCAACCGCCTTCAGCGGATCCGTCGTAAATTCATAGCCGCCCGCAAAACCTTCCTGCTTCAGCAGCGCATCGAGCTCCGCGCCCGGTGCAAACTCCTGCGGACCCGACAACGAGATCTTCATCCCAAACAGATTCGCGCCGAGGATCCACGAATTCGCCATGTTGCACGCCGTGTCGCCGAGAAACGCGATCTTCCGGCCTTTCAACGAAGCGACCAAATCCTCGCCCGTCTCACCCTTCGTCCAGCGCTCCGCCGCCGTGAACGCATCCGTGAAAATCTGACACGGATGCAGGAAATCCGTCAGCGCGTTGATCACCGGAATCGATCCCGCCGTCGCGAGCCGCTCGACGTCGCTGTGATCAAAGGTCCGCACGATCAACCCGTGCACAAAACGCGACAACACCTTCGCCGTATCCTCGATCGATTCGCCGCGACCGAGCTGGATGTCGTTGCGATTCAGAAAAAGCGGATTCCCGCCGAGCTCGTGAATGCCGACTTCGAACGACACCCGCGTCCGCGTCGACGACTTCGAAAAGATCATGGCCCACGTCTGTCCCGCGAGCGGCTTATCCGCGACGCCACGCCCGCGCCCCTGTTTCAACTTCCGCGCAAGCGCAAACAGCCCCGGCAACTCGTGTGCCTTGAAGTCCGTTTCTTTGAGGAAGTGCTTCATGGAAGCGGTCAGGTCTAGACGGCCGTTATCGCTCTAACGAGTGAAAAATGAGCCTCTCTGCACTTGGCGGCGCCGTCCGGCCAGAGCCGCAAAACCTTCACGCCTTCGCCTTCAGCACCCCGCGAAAGATCTCCACCGACCGCGCGAGCTCTTCGGGCGAAGCGTTCAACGGCGGCAGCAGCCGCACCACGTTCCCTCCCGCGCTCGGCGCGAGCAGCCCGGCTTCGCGCAGCGCCGCGATATACGGCGTCGGATCGCTCGTGAGCTGCACGCCGACCAGATAGCCCTGCCCGCGCACGCCACCGACCTGCGCCGGAAATTCTTTCGCGAGTTGCTCCAACGCCGCGATCCACGGTCCGCTGTTTTGCCGCACCGCCTCCAGCAGCCCTTCGCGCTCGATCACATCGAGCACCGCGAGCGCCGCCGCACACGCCAGCGGCGTGCCACCAAAGGTCGTGCCGTGATTTCCGGGATGAAACAAATCCGCGAAACGATCGCGCACCCACATCGCGCCGATCGGGAAACCACCGCCCAATCCTTTCGCCATCCCGATCGCATCCGGCGAAATCCCCGCCTGTTCGAACGCGTAAAACGTCCCCGTCCGCCCGACGCCGCACTGCACTTCGTCGAGCATCAACAGCAGATTGTGCTTGTTGCACAGCTCGCGGATCGCCCGCAGGAACTCCGGCGTCGCCGGATTCACGCCGCTCTCGCCTTGGATCGTTTCGAAGAAAATCGCCGCGGTTTGTTCGTCGATCTGCGACGCGAACGACTCGATGTTGTTCAGCTCGCCAAACGCGAAGCCCGGCACGAGCGGACGGAACCCTTTCTGGATCTTCTCCTGCGGCGTCGCGCTCATTCCGCCAAACGTGCGGCCGTGAAATGCGTTCTTCGCGCAGATGATCTTGTAGCACTTCCCTTCCTCGCCGCTCTTCTGCATCCCGTGCAGCCGCGCGAGTTTGATCAGCGCTTCGTTCGCCTCCGCGCCGCTGTTGCAGAAAAACACGCGTCCCGGCCCCGCGTATTTCACCAGCCGCCGCGCGAGCTCACCTTGATTCGGATTCCGAAACAAATTGCTGACGTGAATCAGCTCGCCCGCCTGCCGCTGCACCTCCGCCACCCAGTGCGGATGGCAATGCCCGAGCGCGCTCACCGCGATGCCTGACGTGAAATCGAGATAGCTGTTGCCGGCATCGTCCCACACCTGCGTGCCGCGTCCGCGCACGAGCGTGACCGCAGGACGCCCATAGTTCTTCAGAACATGCGCGTCGTAGAGCTCAGCCGTGCTGGTGCGAACAATGGAAGGAGCGGCAGTCATTTTCGATTTTGGATTCTCGATTTTCGATTTCCTACGCGACGCTCTCGATCAATCGAAAATCGAGATTCGAAAATCAAAAATCACGAAATGGTCACTGCACAATTTCCGTGCCGATGCCCTTGTCCGTGAAGATCTCCAGCAGCAGCGAATGCGGCAGCCGGCCGTCAATGAAGTGCACGCGTTGCACGCCTTCCTGCAGCGCACGAATCGCGCTCTGCACTTTCGGCCGCATGCCTTTGTCGATCACGCCCTTCTTCTTGAGCTCGTCGACCTGGTTGATCTTCAGCGTCGAGATCAGCGATTCCGGATCCGCCGGATTGGACAACAACCCCGGCACGTCGCTCATGTAAACCAAACGCCGTGCGCGCAACGCACTCGCCACGCGGCCCGCGACGAGATCCGCATTCACGTTGTAAGGTTTGCCATCGTAACCTTCCGCCACCGGCGAGATCACCGGCACAAATCCTTCCGCGATCTCCTTCTTGATGAGCTTCACCTTCACTTCGGTCACATCGCCCACGTAACCGAGATCAACCGGATTGCCGTCGTCGTCCGTCGTGAGCTTCTGGCAGACGAGCACCGTGTCGCCGGGCAGACCCTTCGGTTTTCCCTTCGCCGTAACGATCGCCTCGCACACGTCCTTGTTCACGATTTCGTCGAGCGTCTTCTTCACGACGTTCACCGTTGCTTCGTCGGTGACGCGCAGGCCGTTCACCCAATTCGCCTTCAAGCCCGACGCCTCCATCGCGCGCGTGATCGCTTTCCCGCCGCCGTGCACCACGACAACGTTGATGCCGACCGCCGCGAGAAACGCGATGTCGTAGGCCACGCGCGTGCGCGTGACCGGATCGGGATCGTCCATGAAGCTCCCGCCGTATTTCACGACGAACGTGGAGCCACGAAAATCCTGAATGTAGGGAAGCGCCTCGAGGAGCACCTTCGCCTTGGCCGTTACTTCAGCGACATTCATCCGGGGGTTCAAAACCCGCGGCAGTGCGCCGCGCGGGAGAGGAGTTGGAGGGAGTGCACGTTCAGTAGGTCGAGAAGTGACAGAACGCATTACGCAGCCCCTCCGCGCATTTCCACCAAATTCTTGGACCCCTCGTCCTATCGGGAAATTCACCACCGAAAATCGGCTTCACTCCACGCCAGCACGGGCCCACTTCTCTCGCGTGCCCAGCACATCCCTCACGTTCACGTCCCGCCAGGAGCATCGCAACTGGCTCGCGTCGCAAGCAGCCCTGCCGGCCGGTTTCCGCGTCGGCACCACGCGTTTCGAGTTCACGCCGCGCGAGGCGCCGAAGCCCGCGAAAATGACGCTCACGCTCATCGCGCTCGACAAACCCACCCGCGACTTCGCCGCCGTCTTCACCCGCAACGCCTTCCCCGGCGCGCCCGTGATCATCGGCCGCAAGCGCCTCAAGGAGGAAACGCTCGGCGCCATCCTCGTGAACAACAAGATTTCGAATGTCTGCGCTCCCGCCGGCGTCGAAACCGCCGAGGAAATCTGCCTCGCCACCGCGCGTCTGCTCGGACTCGGAAGCGAACAAATTCTCCCCAGCTCCACCGGTGTGATCGGCTGGTCGCTACCGAAGGACGCCATCATCGCCGCCCTCCCTCAAGCCGCCGCCGCGCTCTCCGCCGCCTCGATCCTCCCGGCCGCCGAAGGCATCGTCACCACCGACCTGTATCCAAAAATCCGACGCGCCTCCGCCGGCAGCGGCAGCATCGTCGGCATCGCGAAGGGCGCCGGTATGATCGAGCCCAACCTCGCGACGATGCTCGTCTACATCCTCACCGACGTCGCCGTCCCGCGCGCCGAACTCCGCGCCATGCTGCTTCGCGCCGTCGATCCGAGTTTCAATTCGATCAGCATCGATAGCGACACGAGCACGTCCGACACCGTCGTCGCCGTTTCGTCCGGACGCGTCCCGTGCTCCGACCTGAAAACCTTCGAAGCCGCGCTCACCCAGGTTTGCCGCGATCTCGCCGAGGACGTCGTCCGTAACGGCGAAGGCATTCACCACGTGATTCGCGTCGCGGTGAAAAATGCGCCCACGCGCGATCTCGCCCGCACGCTCGGCAAAGTCGTCGTCAACGCTCCGCTCTTTAAATGCGCCGTCGCCGGCAACGACCCCAACGTCGGCCGGCTCGTTCAAGCCATCGGCAAGCACGTGGGCGCCCACGCGCCCACCACCGATCTCGCCAAAACCCGACTCCGCATGGGCGGCATCGAGATCTTCGCCAACGGCGTGTTTCAACTGAACCCGCAAAAAGAAGAAGCCCTCGTCGCGCACCTCAAAAACGCCGAGCTCTACGCCAGCGCCGCACCGAAAAAAGGTATCTTCTCACCCGTCGTCGACTTCCCGCCGCACGAGCGCTGCGTCGAAATAGAAATCGACCTCGGCAACGGCGAGCACAGCGCCACGGTCCTCGGCGGCGACCTCACGCACGAATACGTCAGCGAAAACGCCGACTATCGTAGCTGACCGCGGCGCGCCGCGCCGCGGAATCTCCAAGCTCCAGAGAAACTCCAATTACCGAGAACCAATTGGAGTTTGGCTCTCGGATGCTCTCTGGAGCTTGGATCTTGGCGCTTGGAGCTTCGGCCTGCTCGTCAGAGGAGGCCGTCCGTCTCGTCGTAGCCCAGCCACAAATTCATGATCTGCACCGCCTGACCGCTGGCGCCCTTCATCAGGTTGTCCTCGGCCGACGTGATCACGAAGTTGTTCGTCCGCGGATCGTGCACCGCTGACATGTCGACACGATTCGTTCCCACCGTATGCGCCGTGTCGGGCGTTTCACCGCTCGGCAACACCTGCACAAATGGCCGGTTCGCATACACGCCGCGCCACGCTTCGTAGAGCTTCTCGATCGTCGCGCCCGCCGCCGCCGGCACGGTGATCGTCGTCGCGATCCCGCGCCGCATCGGCGCCAGGTGCGGATTGAATTGGATGACCGTCTTCGCACCCGTGTGCACCGCGAGTTGCTCCTCCACCTCCGCGAGGTGCCGATGCTTCACGAGGCCATACGCCTTCGTGCTCTCCGTGCGCTCCACGTAGAGATACATCTCGTCGACCTTCTTCCCGGCCCCGCTCACGCCGCTGTAGGAATTGACCACGATGTGCTCGCGCGAAATCACGCCCGCCTTCAACAGCGGCAGCAACGGCACGAGAATACTCGTCGGATAACACCCCGGCGCCGCGACCAGCTTCGCCTCGTTTTTCCAATTCGGCGGAGTCAGCTCCGGCAAAACGAACCGCGCATTGGGCAACAACTCCGGCGCGTGGTGCTCGCCATAATATTTCTGATACGTCGCCAAATCCGCGATGCGGAAGTCCGCGCTCAAATCGATCACGCGCTTCCCCGCCGGCACGAGCGCCTTCGCATACGTCGCCGCGGCGCCATGCGGCAGCGCGAGAAAGAACAAATCGATGTCGCTCGCCGCCAGCGCCGCCGGATCGGAATCGCTGAACTTCAACCCGCGATCCGCTCCCCGCACGGAAGGAATCACCGCCGCGAGCGGCTTCCCCGCGTTCGACCGCGACGTCACCGCCGCCAGCGTCACCTTCGGATGCCCGAGGAGCAGTTTCACCAGAACTTCGCCGGAATAACCGGACGCACCAACGATGCCGACTTTCATGAGAGGAAATGTCTGTCTGTCATTCTGAACGAAGTGAAGAACCCAGTTCGATCCGCGCAGACAGGAGCGAACAGTTCACAAAAAAACCGCCCGGCACAAGGCACGGGCGGTTTCGTAAAGGAATAATCTCGCTCGAAACTCAGCGCTTCGAGAACTGGAAGCGCTTGCGGGCGCCCGGCTGACCCGGCTTTTTGCGCTCCTTCATGCGGTCGTCGCGGCGGAGGTGCTTCGCCTTCTTCAACGCCGGACGGAGCTCGCCGTTCATCTTCTGCAGCGCGCGAGCGATGCCGTGAGCAACCGCGCCCGCCTGACCGGCGACGCCGCCACCCGACACGTTCACCGTCACATCGATCTTGTCCTTCAAGTCGACCGTGAGCAGCGGCGCGTAGGCCTGCTTCGAGAAATTCTCGTGCGTGAAGTAGCTGTCGAAATCGCGGCCGTTGCAGGTCAGCTTGCCGCTGCCTTCGGTGATGCGAACGCGGGCGGTGGCGGTCTTACGACGGCCGGTGCCGATGAAAACGTTGGTGGCAGTGCTCATGGACTAATCAGACGGAAATCTTGGTCGGGCTGTTCGCCTCGTGCGTGTGGGTCTCGCCGCGGAAAACACGCAGCTTCTTCAGCATCGTCGCCGCAATCCGGTTCTTCGGGAGCATGCCCTTCACCGCGCGCTCGATCATGAACTCGGGGTTCTTCTCGCGCATCTGCGGAACGTTGCGGTAGCTCTCGCCGCCCACGTAACCGGAGAAGAACATATATTCGTTCTGCTCTTCCTTCTTACCGGTCAGCACCACTTTTTCGGCATTGATCACGACCACATAGTCACCGGTGTCCACGCTGGGGGTGTAAGAGGCCTTGTGCCGGCCGCGAATGATGTTGGCGGCTTTCACAGCGAGACGGCCGAGCGGAACGCCCGCGGCATCGATCAGATACCACTTCGGCTGCACCGTCTCCTTTTTGGCAAGGAAGGTTTTCATGAGAAAAGAGGCCAAGAGCTAGGGTTTCGCGAAGAGCTGTCAACCCCCGTTTTGCCTCGAAAACGAACGATCTGCCGTTCCGTGCAATCGCCGTGCAATGTGGCGGCACCGTCCGAGGCTGCGAGCTTGTTTTGGCCACCCGTTGTGCAAACGTGCGCGCATGACCTTTCGCTTCCCTCTCGCGGCTGCGGGTCTCCTTGGTGTGACCGGTGTTGCGCTCGGCGCCCTCGGCGCGCACGCGCTCAAAGCCACGTTGATGGCGCGCGGCATGTCCGTTCCGTGGGAAACAGCCGCCCGCTACCACATCGTTCACGCCGTCGCGCTCGTCGGACTCGCCGCGTGGATGCGCGCTCACGTCGAAACGTCGCGCCTCGGCGCCGGGGCCGCTTGGAGCTGGCTGATCGGCACCCTCCTGTTTTCCGGCTCGCTTTATTGGCTCGCCCTCGGCGGTCCGCGCTGGCTGGGGCCCGTGACACCTTTCGGCGGCATCGCCCTCATGCTGGGCTGGCTGCTGCTCGTCGTCATGGCGTTGAAACGCGAGCGCTGATCCATGCAACTTCCCGGCGATCTCCGCGCCATGCTCGACGCCCTCCGTCGCGTCGCCCGCCCGCGGCTCGTCGGCGGTGGAGTGCGCGACGCGCTGCTCGGCCTCGATCCCAAGGATTTCGACATCGAGGTCGCCGGCATCGATTTCGACACCCTGCATCGCACCCTCGCGCCCTTCGGCGCCACCGACGTCGTGGGTCGCAGCTTCGGCGTCATCAAGGTCCGCAGCGCCGCCACCGGCGCCGAATACGACTTCAGCCTCCCACGCCGCGAATCGAAAACCGGCGCGGGCCACCGCGGCTTCGCCGTCGCCCCCGATCCTTCGCTCAGCGATGCCGACGCCGCCGCGCGCCGCGACTTCACGCTTAACGCCATCGCGCAGGATCCGTTCACCGGCGAACTCATCGATCCCCACAACGGCCGCCGTGATCTCGAGGCTCGCATCCTCCGCCACACGAGCCCGGCTTTCATCGAAGATCCGCTCCGCGTCCTGCGCGCCGTTCAACTCGCCGCACGTTTCGACCTCTCGCTCGCCCCCGAAACCGCCGCGCTCTGCCGCTCCATCGCGCACACGTTCACCGAACTTCCCGTCGAACGCATCTGGGGCGAATGGGAGAAATGGGCTTCAAAATCCATCCGCCCCTCGCGCGGCCTCGCCGTCCTCGAGGAAACGAACTGGCTGCAACACTTCCCCGAAATCGCCGCGCTCCGCGGCACGCCCCAAGACCCCGAGTGGCACCCGGAAGGCGACGTCTTCAATCACACGCAGCACTGCCTCGACGCCCTCGCCACCTTCGCCGATTGGCAAAGCTCGCCACAGCGCGCGCTCCTCGCCTTCGCCGTCCTCGGCCACGATTTCGGCAAACCGTCGACCACGCAGAAAATGGAAAAAGACGGCCGCCTTCGCTGGCGCAGCCCCGGCCATCACACCGCCAGCGGTCCGCTCGCGAAAAACTTTCTCCGCCGCATCGGCGCGCCGCTCTCGTTCGACGCCCCCGTTTGCGCGCTCGTCGAAAATCATCACGCTCACGACCGCGGCAATCAGCCGTTCACCGACCGCGCCATCCGCCGCCTCGCGCTTCGCCTCGCGCCCGCGACGATTCACGATCTCTCGCTCGTCATGCGCGCAGACGCCCTTGGCCGCCCGCCGTATCCGGCCGAAGAAACCCTCGCCCGCATCGAAGAACTCCTCGGCCTCGCCGCCGCGCTCGAATTCAAAAACGAAGCCCCGCGCCCCATCCTCCTCGGCCGCCACCTGATCTCGCTCGGCTTCAAACCCGGCCCCGCCTTCAAGCCCGTGCTCGACGCCGCTTTCGAAGCCCAGCTCGACGGCGCGTTTTCCGATGAAGCGGGCGCTATGACATGGTTGCAGACCCGTTTGCTCGAAACCAAAGGCGAGCTACGCTGACCTTCCCTTTCTCTTCTCATGGCCACGAACCAACTCGAACAGCTCAAGCAATTCACCAAGGTCGTCGCCGACACCGGCGATTTCGGCAGCATCGTGGAGTTCAAGCCGCAGGACGCCACCACCAACCCGAGCCTCATTCTCAAGGCCGCCGGCATGCCCGCCTACGCGCACCTCGTCGACCGCGCGGTCAAGGACGCCGGCTCCGGCGCCTCCGTTGGCACGATCATCGACCTGCTGCTCACCTTGTTCGGCGCCGAAATCCTCAAGATCGTCCCGGGCCGCGTCTCGACCGAAGTCGACGCCCGCCTCTCCTTCGATCGCGAGGGCAGCATCGACAAGGCTCGCGAGATCATCGCGTTCTACGAAAAAGCCGGCATCTCGCGCGAACGCGTGCTCATCAAGCTCGCCTCCACCTGGGAGGGCATCAAGGCCGCCGAGCAGCTCGAGAAGGAAGGTATCCGCTGCAACCTTACGCTGCTCTTCTCCTTCCCCCAGGCCGTCGCCTGCGCCGAAGCGAAGGTGCAACTCATCTCGCCCTTCGTCGGCCGCATCCTCGATTGGTATAAAAAGAGCACCGGCAAAGACTACGCGCCCGCCGAAGATCCCGGCGTGCAGTCCGTCACGACGATTTACACCTACTACAAAAAGTTCGGCCACCCGACCGAGGTCATGGGGGCGAGCTTCCGCAACAAAGGCGAAATCCTCGAACTCGCCGGCTGCGATCTGCTCACGATCTCGCCGCAGCTCCTCGGGGAACTCGCCGCGAGCAACGATCCCGTCATCCGCAAACTCGATCCGTCGCACGCCGCGTCCGCGAATATCGAACGCGTAAGCTTCAACGAGAAATCCTTCCGCTGGGCGCTCAACGAAGACCAGATGGCCACGGAAAAACTCTCCGACGGCATCCGCCAGTTCGCCGCCGACATCGTAAAGCTCGAAGCCCTGATCCAAAAAAAGCGCGGCTGACGCCGCCCTTCGGGCGGATCGTCACGGTCCGCCCGCTTGTTGCCTCGATCGCACCCTTCGCTCATCACGGGCGATGATCCGTTCCTTTCAATGGGACCTCGCCCGCCAGGTCGAACGCCTCGACTGGCTCCTCGCTCAACTGCCGCGCTACGCGGATTGGGGTTACCAGGAACTCCACCTGCACCTGGAGGACGCGATCGAATACCCCAGCCTGCCCGGCATCGCGCGCCGCGACGCGTATTCATATCGTGAATTCGCGCGGCTCGTCGACGCCGCCACGCGCGTCGGACTTCGCCTCGTTCCGATCGTCAATCTCCTCGGCCACACACAATACCTCATCAAGGTCCCCGAACTTCGCGATCTCAACGAACTCCGCGCCCCCGACGGCTCGCCGCTCGAACGCGGACAAATCTGCCCGCTCCATCCGCGCACGCTCGAGATCGCCGAAAAACTCCTCCGCGACGTCGCCCCGTTCTGCACCGCGGGAAAAGTTCACGTGGGCCTCGACGAATCCTTCCACCTCGGCAAGCACCCGCTGAGCCGCCGCGAAGTCGCGCGCATCGGCCTCGCGTCACATTTTGCCCGATACGTCCGTCGCCTCCACGCGCTCACCCGCTCGCTCGGTCTCGAGATGGGCCTGTGGGCCGACATGCTCTACTTTCTTCCCGACGCGATTCCCGAACTTCCGCGCGATCTCACCGCCTACGAGTGGTATTACCACGCCTTCCGCCACCACCCGCGCGTCGAGCTCTTCAACTTCGCCGAGTTCGACCTCGCCACCCCCTTGCGCGCCCGCGGCATCGATCTCTACGGCTGCCCGATGAATGGCGCGTTCCGCTACGAACCGCTGCCGCATTTCACCGATCGCATGAACAACATCATCGCGTGGTGGAAACACGCGCAACGAATCGGTGCGAAAGGCTTTCTCGTCAGCTCCTGGGAACCGTATCGACTCGCCATCGAACTCACCACCGCCGTCGACGCCGCCGCCGCGACGCTCTGGCTCGAGCCTCAAATCGACGACCCCCGCGAAATGCTCGCGCGCGGCTTCGAACGCGTTTTCGGAAAATCCCGAGGCCGCGCCGCCGCCCGCATCGCCCTCGCCTGCGATGCGTATCCATTTTCCGGTTATCCGCGCTGGGAAATCAATGACCGCTGGGACACCGTTTCGCGTCGCGAACCGCTCGCGCCGTATCGCGCCGAGGAACGCCACCTCGCCAAACTCGCCCGCCGCGCCCAGCGGGAAAAACTCCCGCTTCCCGTCCGCGCGAGCGTAACATTCCGCCACTACCTCGCCACCCGCGACGTGCTGGTCCGAAAAGCCGCGCGATCCGGTCGCATCGATCAAACGCGTTTCCAAGCCGCGCTCAAACAGGGCTGGCACGCCGCGCGCATCATGTGGAAGCGCACGCGCGATCCTCACACGATCAGCCCCAACGAACACATCGTCCGCGCCGACGCCGACCGCCTCCGCGCCTTCCTCCGCGGCGAGCCCGTGTTCGGAGGCGAATGGCAGCTTTGCTACAAGGTCTGGAACTTCGCGCCTGCCTCGCAGCTCGTCGGCGTCGAACAGCAGCAAGCCGACGGCTCGTGGAAAACGCTGCAATCCTGCCACACGATCGAGTTCCAAACCGCCGCCGCCCGCCCGCGCGGCACCTTTGTCCGCGAACATGCCGCACCCGTTTCCTGGGACGGCGATCCTGCCCACACCCCCCGCCTCCGCCTTTTTATCCGCGGCGTCGGCGCCGTTAAAATCGGCGAGGTCGAGCTCGCCAACGGTCGCGCGCATTTCTCCGCCCGCGGCCTTCGTCGCTGGAAAACGCTCGGTCACGCCGCGCCGGTTTCCGGCTGGCCGGCTCTCGATCCTGCGCGGAATTCCGCCGAGCTTCCGCTCGTCTTCCCGCACCAAAAATAAAAGGCGCACCCGAAGGTGCGCCTGAATGTTTTTCAGTAAGCTGAACGCTTACGTGCTTCGTCGAGGATCGTGAGCCGGGATCAGAAATCCTTCGAGGCGCGGAAATACACGAACGCCTTTTCCGGAATGCTGATGTCCTGATTGTAGCCGGTCGAAGAGTGCTCGTCGAACGGGGGATCCTGGTTGAACACGTTGCGCGCGCCCACCGTCAGCTTGATGTCGCGGAAACCGCGATACGACACCTGCGGGTGCACCTGGAACTGGCTGCCCATGGTGCCCACTTCCGAGTAGTTTTCGAACTCGCTGATGTAATCGGCGATGATGGAGGCGGACCAGTCACCCTTTTCCCAGGTGGTGATGAACGTGCCGCGCCAGAACGGATAGTTGTAGGTGCCTTCGAAGTCTTCGTCGTTGTAACGAAGCTTCTGCAGGTAGGTGCCGCCGGCCGAGAACGTGAAACGGCCGAGGCTCGAGGTGTTCAGACGATAGCGGAGCTCGATGTCGATGCCGCGATAGGTTTGCGAGTCGATGTTCCGGTAAACGTCGTTGATGTAGTTGATCACCCCGAAGTTCTCGCCGGCGCCCGGCGGATTGCGCACGACGCTGCCGGGCAGCTCGTCTTCATGCTCGAGGATGTAGTCCTCGCCGAGCTGGGCGATCAGGTTGGTCTGCTTGAACTGCAACCAGTCCACCGCGATCTCGAAGCCCTTGAGCGCGCCCGTGGGGTTGAGCTGGAAACCAACGTAAACCGAATCGGTTTCCTCCGGCTGGAGGTCCGGATTGCCGCCACCCTTCGTCTCGATCTGGCGCGGAGCGTCGTTCGGACGCTTCGGGTCCTTCAGCGGGCTGGAGCTGAAGGTCGTCACCTGGCTCGTGTAGAGATAGGCGAGGTCCGGCGCGTGGAACGACTGGCCGAACGACGAACGCAGGAGGAGCCACTCGGTCGGACGATAGGACCAGGCGACCTTCGGCTTCGTGGTCGAACCAAAGTCGCTGTATTCTTCGAAGCGACCCGCGACCTGGAGCTGCATGTCCGAGATGATCGGAACGTGCACTTCGAGGTAGGCCGCCTTCACGGTGCGATCGCCGCGCGTGGAGGTGCCCTCGGCGCCGCCGACGATGTTGCCCGTGGCGTTGTTGATCGAACGGACGTTCGACATCTCTTCTTCACGCCACTCGCCACCAACCGCGACGCTCAGGTCGCCGGCGGGCAACTGGAAGAGCGGGCCGTTCGCACTGATGTCGAAGGAGCGCAGTTCGAACGTCGAAGAATTCGGATCCATGCCCGTGTAGTAGGCCGTCACGCGCGGATCTTCCGGCCCGAAGGGATTCGCGTAGAGCACATCCCCGCCGATTTCGATGCCGTTGAGCGCATCCTGATACAGGTTGTCGAAGACGGCGCCGCCATTGAGGTTTTGCGTCTCGTTCTTGCTGTAGAGGGTCGCGGCTTCCCACTTCCACTCGGAGGCGATCTCGCCGCCGATACCGACCACGATGCGCGGCGTGTCGGACGAAACGTCGTTCACGCGGGGGCCGGCGTTGACCAAGCGCGCATACCACTCGTCTTCGAGGTCTTCGCCGAACGGATTGTTCGGGTTGTGCGCGGGAATGTTCAGCGTGCCCGTGTTGGGGCCGGAGCCGTTTTCCGTGTAGCTAAACACCGGCGTCGGCGCCGCGTTGATGACCGACTCGGAACGGCGGAAGGTGATTTCGGTGAAACCGTAGAGGGTGTCGGAGAAATCGAACTGACCGCGCGTGTAGAAACCGAACTGACGCGATTCCGGAATCTGACCGGCCGCTTCTTGGAAGTTGTAGCTGCCGTGGCTCACGTCCGCGAGGACGAAGTCGTTGATCGTCGGATTGGCCGTCGGCGCGGTGACCGTGTAGTAGTCGTCGAGGCTCGGCACATAGGCCATGCCGGGATAACCCGCGTAGCTGCGAAGGTCGGGACCGCCGCGCGAGGTCAGGTCCGCGTTGCGCGAGAAGTAGTAGTCCGCTTCTTGCGTGCCATTGCGCTCCGTCCAGTCGACCGCCGTGGTGAGCGAGAGCTTGCCCGACGTGACGCCCATGACGAGCGAGGCCGTCTTCTCCAGCGAGTCGGTGTTCAGCGTATTGCCGAAGCCGATGGTGGTGTTGAGGCCTTGATAGTTCTTCCGCATGATCACGTTGATCACGCCCGACACCGCATCCGATCCGTAGATCGCGGAGGCGCCGTCCTTCAGCACTTCAATCGATTCGATCGCCGCAGCGGGAATGCTGTTGAGGTCGAACATCGTCTGAAGGCCGTTGTAGCCGGGCGTCGCCAGCGGCGCCGAGCGGCGGCCGTTGAGCAGCACGAGGACGTTGTTCACGCCGAGGCCGCGCAGGTTCACCGAAGACGCACCGGGCGTGAAGCTGTTGCCCGAGCCCGACGGAATGATCGACGAACCGGAGATAAACGACAGGCTGCGCAATGCATCACCGACGGTCGTGTAACCGCCGAGATCCAGCGTGTCGCGAGGGATCGAAGCGACCGGGTTGAGTCCGGCGACATCGATGCCGCTGATGTGCGAGCCGGTGACCTCGAACCTTTCCAATTGCACCGTCTCGTCGTCCGCATCCAGCGGCGCGTTTGGTTGGGCATAGCCCATGACTGGGAGAAGGCCGGCCGCCACAATCAAGGCGAGCGCCCCCCTTAACTTCACCGAGCGAAGTTTGTTCATAGTTGTTGTCTTCTGTTGCTTATGAGCGGATTGTCGCCGCCCCATGTGTAGTGTTGGCGCGCAGAACGCGCCGCGAGCGAGGTATCCGGCTCGCCCTTACGCTCAATGTCATATCGACATAATGCTATCTTTCCACCACGGAACGCACTTCGCTCGGGCCGAAGCGCAGGAGCGATTGAGTGTGAGCCGTTAACGTCAGCGCGCTTTTTGCCGTCCGGACCGCCCAAGGCGGTGAACGGACCAAATCGTGCGCTACGAACGCGGCGCGCGCTTCAACAGGGCGTCCAATTGCGCGCGATAGCTCCGGCTCAGCCGCAGCTTCGTGCCATCGCTCATGAAAACCGAATAGTCCCCGTAGAGCGCCGGCTCCACCCGCCGGACATGCGCGATGTTCACGATGAACGAACGGTGAATCCGCAGGAAACGCTCGTGGTCCAGGCGCTGCTCGAAACTCTGCAGCGTGTCACGCACGAGCTGTGTTTTCCCATGGGTGTGCACTTTCACGAAGTCTCCCTGCGCCTCCACCCAGAGAATGTCGCGCATGCTCACAAAGTGCATCGCGCCGTCGACCTTGATCACCACGCGGTCCGACAGATCCACCTCCACCGGCGGCGTCGCCGGCGCCGCGGTCGCCGCGGCAGGCTGTAACCGTTTGACGTGCTCCAGCAGCGATTCCACCTGCTTCGCGAGATACGCCTGGTCGCCGCGCCGCACCAAGTCCTTGGCCCGCTGCAACGCGCTTGCGAACCGCGCATTGCTGAAGGGCTTCAACAGATAATCGAGCGCACACACTTCGAACGCCCGCACCGCGTGCTGCTGATACGCCGTCACAAACACGATCACCGGCCGCTCCGCCGGAGGCACCGCGGCGATCGTGTCGAACCCATCCAGCCGCGGCATCTGCACATCCAGAAACACCACGTCCGGCCGTTGTGAGCGGATCGCCTCCACCGCCGCCTGGCCGTCCTCGCAGAATCCGACCACGTCCACCTCGGGATCTGCCTTCAGCAGGAGCTCCAAGCCCTCGCGCGCGAGCGGCTCGTCATCCACCACCAACACCCGGACAGGTTTCATGATACAAGAGGGCCCTCCGTTGTGCGCCATGGCAAGTCCAGGTGCACGAGCATGCCGCCGTCAGCCCGCGGCTTCATCTCGATGTGATGATCCGTCCCGTAGATCCTCCCAAGCCGCGCGCGGGTATTGGCAAGACCGATACCACCCTTTCGCGCCGGCAGCGAAGACGAAGACGCCGGTAGATCGGCCCCCGCCGGCCGGTCCGGACCGTCGTTCTCGACGTCGATGATCAACCGGTCGCCGACACGCCGCGCCGACATCCGGACCGTGCCCGGCGTGCAGCGCTTCGAGATCCCATGCTTGATCGCGTTCTCCACCAGCGGCTGCAGCAACAGGTTCGGCACGCTCGCGTGCAACGCGTCCGGTGCGACGTCGTATTCGAGCAACAGCTTCTCCCCAAAACGAATCCATTCGATGCGCAGGTAGCGCCGGATGAATTCCACCTCGTCGGCCAGCGCGACCTCGTGCCGCCCGGTCCGATCGATCGCCAGCCGCAGCAACATGCTGAGCTCCGCGATCACGTCGATCGCCGCGTCGTTCCGCCGCTGGCGGACCAGCGTCACGACGGCGTTGAAGCTGTTGAACAGGAAGTGCGGATGAAGCTGCCCACGCAGCGCCTGCAGTTCCGCCTGCGCCAGCTCGTATTCGAGCTGAGCCGTGCGAAGTTCCAATCGGATCGATTGTTCGAGTCGCTGCCGATGCCGGAAATGCGTGCTGATCGCCAGTGTCGCCGAAAAGAACCCGCAGTAGATCAGGAAATCGAAGGGCAGCAGCACCAGCGCCGTCTGAAAATAATCGGTCCACGCGATCGTTTCCCACGGTCCCTCGGAGCCCCACCAGACTTGGATCATCCGCAGCCCGAAGCGGAGATTCCCCACCCCGATCAACAACACCGCGCTCGCCACCGCCAAGCGCATGGCGTTTCGACGAAACAAACCCTGCGTCAGCGGAAACCGCTGGATCATCAACCACATCAACGGCACTGCGATCGGCCACACGATCCACGCGGTCGCATCCCACCCTTCCAGCACCAACTCCTGCCCGCGCGCCTGGATGCTATCCCACGCCCGCCGCTGCACCACGAACCCCACCTGCAACAGCAGCCCGGTCGCCAGGACCAACGGCATCTGCACCCGCCAGATTACCTGCCCGTCGGTGGAGAGCAGCGCCTCACGAAGACGCGCGAAGATGCGCAACATGGATCACCGACGTAGCCGCCCCACCGCGCGCCGCAAACGAAAATCCTGCCGCACCGGAACGGGATAAGCTGGATGCATCCGCCGTAAGCGACGCTCCCCTTCCTGCGGGCAGCGGGTATTTCAAGCGCTTCGTCGACGTAAATTCGCAATTCGTCGCACTTTTGCCGCGTTTCGTCGCAAATTCCGGATTGTATTTATGACACGGCTTCGCTTCGTTCGGCGTGCACCAAGTGGGACTGGCCGGCCGGTAGGCGGAGTCCCACCCCACAACACAACATACACACAACAACGAAGCTATGAACGCTTGTTACGTTCGGAGCCGGGTGCTGCGCGCACTCATCAAATACAGCCGCCCTTCGATGGGCGCTTTGTTGGCGTTAACAATGGCGGTAACTGTAGGCACGAATCCCTTGCAGGCCCAAAGCAATGCGGCCGGCGGCGTCTACGGCAATGCCACCGCAGGCACCTCCGTCACCGTCGAAAACATTGGCACCGGGTTCCGGCGCTCCGTGACCGTCGGCTCCGACGGCACCTACCGCGTCGGCTCGCTGCCCCCCGGCTCTTACCGCGTCACCTACACCGACGCCGCGGGCACCCCGCAAACCCACCAAGTCGACGTCAACGTCGGCACCAACACCGAAGTCAGCGGCGACCTGATCCTGCTCGAGAAATACACCGTCAGCGGCCTCACCGTTAACCCGATCGACTTCACCTCCTCCGAGGCCGTCACCGTCTTCAACGAGCGCCAGATCGACATTCTCCCGATCGCCCGTTCGCAGATGTCCGTCGCGCTCCTCGCGCCCGGCACCACCCGCGGCGACTCGGCGTTCGGTGACAACATTTCGTTCGGCGGCGCGTCCGTCGCGGAAAACGCCTACTTCGTCAACGGCTTCAACATCTCGAATTTCCGCAACGGCCTCGACCCCGCGCTCGTTCCCTTCGAGTTCTACAGCAACTTCGAAGTAAAGACCGGCGCCTACTCGGCCGAATTCGGTCGTTCCACCGGCGGCGTCATCAACGCCACCACCAAGAGCGGCTCCAACGAATACCACGCCGGCGCCAACTTCTATTGGGAACCCAATGAAGGCCGCTGGCGCGCTCCCAGCAGTTACTACACGACAGGCGGCGCCCTCACGCCCTACGCCTACAACGGCGCCGACACCTACGATTCCAAGACCGCGAACGTCTTCGCCAGCGGCCCGCTCTGGAAGAACAAGCTCTTCTTCTACGGCATCTATCAAGTGCGCGACATCGAGCGCGAAGACATCATCACCAACAGCCTCAACCCCACCGCCGGCACGATGCAGTATCGCCGCCGCTCGTCCGACGATCCGTTCTGGGGCATCAAGATCGACGCCATTCCCTTTCAAGGCCACCGCTTCGATTACACCGGCTTCCGCGACGAACGCCGCACCACCGATGTCTTCGAAGACTGGAGCGTCGCCACCCGCAGCATCGTCCCCGGCGCGCAATCCACCTCCTACTCCGACCGCGGCGGCACCACGCACATCGGCCGCTACACCGGCACCTTCGGCGAACGCTTCACCATTTCCGCCCTCTACGGCAAAAGTGAGCAAAACCTCACCGACTCCGGCACCGAAGACGCCCTTGCCTGGATTCTCGACGGACGCGGCGGCAACCTCGTCCACATCCAGGGTAACGTAAACGGGACCATCTCCCAGGCCCGCGACGAACGCGAAGCCATGCGCCTCGACCTCGAATACACCTTCGACCTCTTCGGTTCCCATCGTCTTCGCGCCGGTCTCGACAACGAGGACAACCTCTCCCTCGACCAGACCAGCTACTCCGGCGGCCTCTACTACCGTTACTACGACATTCCCGCCAACCGGCAGATCAACGGCGCGCCCGTCCCCGACGGCGTCAACGCCGCGGTTCGCAGCCGCGTCTACGAAAACGGCGGTTCCTTCCAGGTGAAATCCGAAGCCTGGTATGTGGAAGACAACTGGTCCCTCATGAGCGACCGCCTCAACCTCCGCCTCGGCGTCCGCAACGAAAGCTTCGAAAACCTCGACGCCCAGGGGAACACCTTCATCGAGGTCACCGACCAGATCGCGCCGCGCCTCGGCGTCGCCTACGACCTCTTCGGCGACAAGAAGACCAAGCTCTTCTTCAACTGGGGCCGCTACCACCTCCCGGTCGCCTCCAACACCAACGTCCGCCTCGCCGGCGGCGAATACTTCACCGAAGAGTATTACGCCCTCACCTCCGTCGGCGCCGACGGCAAGAACCCCGTCCTCGGCGCGAAGATCGGCGAAACCGTCATCTACTCCGACGGCAGCGTCCACGACCGCCGCGAGATCGTCGATATGGACATCGCTCCGATGTATCAGGACGAGTGGGTCGTCGGCGTTCAGCGCGAGCTCACCAAGAACCTGACGGTTGGCGTCCGCGGCACCCAGCGCGCCATCAACGCCACCGCCATGGACGACCTCATCATCGACCACGCGCTCAACGCCTGGGCCCACCGCAATGGCTTCCCGGACTACGACGCCTCCGGCGCCCACGCCTACGTGCTCGCGAATCCCGGACGTCCAATCCGCATGTTCTGGGATTTCAACGAAAACGGCTCCCTCGACTCCAACGAAGAAGCCGTTCTCACCCCCGAAGACCTCCAGTATCCCGCCGCCACCCGCAAATACTACGCCGTCGAGCTCTTCGCCGAAAAGGTGTGGGACGGCAAATGGCACGCCCAGGTCTCCTACACCTGGTCGCAATCCTACGGTAACTATGAAGGCTGGGTTCTCTCCGACAACGGTCAGGACGACGCCGGCATCACGCAGTTGTTCGACTCGCCGCTGCTGACTTCGAACACCTACGGCCGCCTCCCCAACGACCGCCGCCACACCCTCAAGGCGTTCGGCTCCTACGCGATCAACTCCGAGTGGACCATCGGCGCCAACCTCCTCATCGAGTCCGGCCGCCCGATCAACAAGATCGGCGTCGCCACCGAGCTCGATCCCGCCGGCGACGAAATCGCCGGCAACTACGGCGCCTCCTACCTGCTCGCGCCGCGCGGCTCCGTCGGTCGCACCGACACGCAGTTCATCACCGACTTGTCCGTCGTTTACCGCCCGAAATGGGCCAATGATCGGCTCACCTTCGGCGTAACGGTGTTCAACCTGTTCAACAACCAGGCTGCCACCGAGGTTGTCGAATACTACCAGAACGCGGCCGGCGGCCTCGATCCCACCTACGGCACTCCGTCCGCGTGGGTCGGCCCCCGCACGGTGCGCCTCTCGGTCGAACTCGACTTCTGATCGTTCGTCCTTTCCCGCTCGCGCTCGTAGCCACGAGCGTGAGCGAGTGGAAAAACTCCCGCCCCACCCCAGGCGGGAGTTTTTTTGCGCCCATTCGCAACGCCGCCGCCGCCATTGCGTCCCGCCGCCGCAAAACCCACGCTCCCCACCCGCCTTTCATGAACGAGCTCGCCGCGATCCTCCGCCACCTCAACGCCTCGTCCACCCCGTCCATCCTCGCCACGCTCGTCACCGTTTCCGGCTCCTCCTACCGCCGCCCCGGCGCCCGCCTCCTCCTTACCCACGACCGCCAGCGCATCGGCTCCATCAGCGGCGGCTGCCTCGAGGAAGACGTCCTCGCCCGCGCCGCCCGCGTTCTCGAAACCGGCACGCCCGATCTCGTCACCTACGACACCACCTCCGAAAACGACCTCGTCTGGGGCGTCGGCCTCGGCTGCCACGGCGTCGTTCAAGTCCTCATCGAAAAACTCTCACCCCGCCCCGCGTGGGTCGCCACCGTCGCCGCGAACCTCGCGGTCCACCGCCCCACCGAACTCGCCGTCGTCTACGTATCCGAAAATCCACTTCACCTCGGCACCCACGTGGCCGCGAGCGTGAGCGAGTGGCTGGACGCACCGTCAGCTCGTCAAATCTTCCTCAACACCATCCCCGCTCCCACCTCCCTCCTCGTCTTCGGCGCCGGCGACGACGCCCGCCCGCTCTCCCGCCTCGCCAAAGAACTCGGCTGGCACGTCACCATCGCCGACCCGCGCCGCGACTTCGCCACCGCCGAACGCTTCCCGCTCGCCGACCGCCTCATCGTCGCTCCCGCCCACGAACTCGCCGCCCGCGCCGCGACGATCCCCCACGCTCTCGCCGTCGTAATGACGCACCACTACGTGCACGACATCCCCATCCTCCGCGATCTCCTCGCGTCTCCGGATTTTCGCTACATCGGGCTCCTCGGCCCCAAAAAACGCGCCGAGCGCATCCTCGCCGATCTCCGGCGGTCCGGCGCCACTTTTCACTCCGACGCCCTCGCGCGCCTCCACGCCCCGGTCGGCCTCGATCTCGGCGCCGAGACTCCGGCGGAAGTCGCCCTCAGCATCGTCGCCGAAATCCGCGCGTTCCTCTCCCGGCGCAACGCCCGCCCGCTCCGCGACCGCACCCAGCCCATCCACAGCTAACACTCTCCTTTTTTCCGTTGGCCCCTGTAGAAACAACTCCCTTTCGCTTCGGCGCCATGATCCTCGCCGCCGGCGCCTCGACCCGCATGGGCGAGCCGAAGCAGCTCCTTCCTCTCGCCGGCCGTCCACTCCTTCTTCGCGCCGTCGACGCCACGCTCGCCTCGTCCGCCTGGCCCGTCGTTATCGTCCTTGGCGCCGACGCGGAAAAAATCCGTCCGCTCCTCGCCCGCCTCCCGGTGCTCGTCGTCGAAAATCCCGCCTGGCCCGAAGGCATGGCCTCCTCGATCCGCACCGGCGTCGCGATTCTCCAACAATTCTCCCGTTCACTCGACGCCGCGCTCGTCGCGCTCTGCGATCAACCCGCGTTCAACGCCGCCGTCATCGAACGCCTCGTCGCAACGCAGCGCGCCACCTCGCGCAGTATCGTCGCCTCCCGCTACCTCGGCCGCAACGCCGCCCCCGCCCTTTTCCTACGCTCGCACTTTCCCGCCCTCGCCGCACTCACCGGCGAAGAGGGCGCCCGCTCGCTCCTCAACGCCTCCCCCGACGTCGTCGCCACGATCGACGCCCCCGAGCTCGCCCAAGACCTCGACACCCCGTCCGACTACCACGCGGCGCAGTATCTCTCCCCCAAGTAGCCCGACGCGCTCTATAAAATCGAAAAAATCCCAAATCGAAATTCGAAGATTCCAGCCTTCCCCCCCGCCTACAGCCTTTCCTTCAACTCCCGCGCCTTCTCGATCACCGCCTCGACGTCCTTCCCGCGCACATTGAAGTGTCCCATCTTCCGTCCCACGCGTGGCTCGCGCTTCCCGTAAAGATGCAGCTTCGCCGCCGGCTCGCCCAAGATCGTCGACCAGTTCGGCTCGCCCGCCACCGCGCCGTCGCGCCATTTCCACGCGTCCCCGAGGATGTTCACCATCACCGTCGGCTCTCGCACGCCCACCGGCCCGAGCGGCAATCCACACACCGCGCGCACGTGCTGCTCGAACTGACTCGTCTCGCACCCGTCCATCGACCAGTGCCCCGAATTGTGCGGTCGCGGCGCGAGTTCATTCACGAGCACCTCGCCGTTGTTCGCCAGAAACATCTCCACCGCGATCATCCCGACGACGCCCAGCTTCTCCGCAATCGTCATCGCCAGCATCTCCGCCTCACGCGCGATCACCGCGCCGATCCGCGCCGGCACGATCGAAAAATCCAAGATGTGCCGCGTGTGAATATTCTCCGCGACCGGAAACGCCCGCGTCTCGCCCGTCGACGAACGCGCCACGATCACCGACACCTCCCGCTGAAAATCCACCCACCGCTCCACCACGCATCGTCGCCCCCGGAAAATCGCCACCGCCTGCGCGAGCTCTTCATCGGTGTTGATCTTCATCTGCCCTTTTCCGTCGTAGCCGAAATCCGCCGTCTTCACCACGCACGGCCGCCCCACCTGCGCCACCGCCGCCGCGATATCCCCATCCAGCGCCTCCGCGAACCTCACATGCGGAATCCCATTCGCCCGCAGCCATGCCTTCTCGCGCTGACGATTCTGACAAATATGCAACACCTCCGCCCGCGGATGCAGCGGCACCAGCGGCGCGATCGCGGAAAGCGGCTCCGAGGGAATGTTCTCGAACTCGTAAGTGATCACATCCACCTCGCGTGCGAACTCCTTCAACGCCGCCAAATCCTCGTAGCTCGCGTTCACCTCCTTGTTCGCCACCGCGCCCGCCGGGCACTTCGCCTGCGGCTCGAACACATGCACGCGATACCCCATCGCCTGCGCCGCCTGCGCAAACATCCGCCCCAACTGCCCGCCACCCAAGACCCCGATCGTTTTACCCGGAAGTATCATTCGCAAAGTGAGAGTTGAGTGCCCGGAGTTGAACGCCGCAAGCGCGGTTCTTACTCCACTCTCAACTCTCAACCCTCAACTCTCAACTGCCCCGCGCGCCCCGCTCAAGGCAGCTTCGCCTTCAACACTTTTTTCGTCTGGTCCGCACGAAACGCCTTCCACGCCCGCGAGATGTCCGGCTCCGTCGCGGCGAGAATCGACGCGGCGAACAACGCCGCATTGATCGCGCCCGCCTTGCCGATCGCAAACGTCGCCGTCGGCACGCCCCCCGGCATCTGCACGATCGAAAGCAGCGAATCGACTCCCTTCAACGCCTTCGACTCCACCGGCACGCCCAACACCGGCAGCGCCGTCATCGACGCCGTCATCCCCGGCAAATGCGCCGCGCCGCCCGCCCCCGCGATGATCACGCGCAATCCCCGCGCTTCCGCGCTCTCCGCATACTTCATCATCAGCTTCGGCGTGCGATGCGCGCTCACCACACGCTTTTCATACGGCACGCCCAGCGCCTCGAGCTGCGCCGCCGCGTGCTGCATCGTCTCCCAATCCGACGTGCTGCCCATGATGATCCCAACCAGTGGCTTTGCCATAAGCAGCAGCTTTCAGCCTTCCGCGCTCCCCCGCCAGCCAGATTTCACCCACTCCGCCCCGTCCTTCGTGCTCGTGATCGCAATCGTGCTCGTGATCTCACCGGCGTCCGCCCCTCCCACCGCACGCCACACCGATCACGATGACGATCAAGAGCACCCGCTCCACCGGCACGCCTCACCCCTCGCGCCCTACACCAGCGACACCCCTTTCGGCACATGCACGATCGTCGTGCCCGCGATCTTGTCGTGCCATGACTGCTTCTGGTCGTCGAACGCCACCCAGATGAACCCGACGCCCGCCGCCGCCAGCGAAAGGAATCCGCCCAACGCCCGCACCACCGCCGTCGCCCAATCCACCTTCCGGTCATCCAGCCGCACCAGCTTCAACCCGCAGATGATTCCGCCGATCGTCGTGCCTTTCAAGGCCCACATCACGCAGCAGTAGGCCGCGTAAATCAGCATCATGTTCGGCTGCCAGAAATCCGGCATCAGGTTCACCGCGATCCCGACGATCAACAGATCGAGCGCCGAAGCCCCGAGCCGAATCCAGAAACCCGCGCGCGGCATCGTCGCCGCCGAAATCACCACCGGCACACTCGCCACCGGTGCAACCGGCGGCGGCGCCGCCGTCGCCGGAGGTGGCGCGCCCGCTTCGCTCGACTCCACGGCCGCCACCACCGGCGCAACCGTCACCACGCCTGACGCCGGCACCCGCACTGCACCCGGGGCGGTGGACGCGGCGGCGATCGTGCCGGTCGACGCATCCGCCAGGGCCGGACGGCGGTTCATCCGAATGATCGTATACACCACCACGCCCACGCCGAGCCACGACAGCAGCTTCATCACGAAGAACCCGACGAACGGAATCGTATACAACAACAGCACGATCACTCCGCCCACCAGCACCGCCATCGCCGGCGCCGCCAGCGGCCCCGGGAAATGATTCGTGATCCGCCGGCCAATCCACGCCAGCATCACCGCCTTCCCGAACAATCCCGCGACAAGCAACGCGATCACCAGCGCCGGCGTGCCCAGCACGGTCACCACCAGCACCACCGCCGCGAGCGGCGTCAGCAACGTCACCAAAATCGCCGTGAGCAGCGAATATCCCGGACTCTCCTCGAAGGTCTGCGCGCACTTCTCCACGCCGCGCGGGAAGAGCAACCCGAGCACGATGTAGAACGCCAGGAACCCAAGCGCGAGCCACCACGCCCACATCAAATTTTCGCCAAACGCGAGCGGCCGCCCCAGCACCAGACACTTCTTCGCCCACGCCTGCAGCCACTCGAAGCCGCCGAACGTGAAGCCGAACGCCACATTGTTCACCCGCCCGTGCAACACCGCCGCCGGATCGCGGATCACGCGTCCGCCCACGCACACGACTTCGCCGTGCACCACCGCCTCCGGCCCAAACTCCACATTGCCCAATACCGACACGACTTCTCCGCCCACGTGACCGTTCACGTAGGTGTTGCCCAACACCGAGACCACCGCTCCGCCCACGCGCCCGCTGAGCAGCCGCGAGTCCCCCATCACCGACACCACCTCGCCTCGCACATCGCCACTCGCCGTGCTCGAGCCAAGAATCGAAACCACCGAGTCCCGCACCCGCCCTTCGGACGTCGAAGATCCAAAGATCGACACCACCACTTCCGCCTGTTCGTCGGCTCCCAGCGTCGAATTCTCGCCAAAGCCCACGCGCTCACCGCGCTCCGTATAAGTCCGGTCCGGCTCTTCCGACGTGTCCGCCGCTTGCGACTCCGCCTCCGCTTCGTCCTCCGCCACCTGCTCGGCCGGTTCCTCCGAATCGACCACATCCAGCCGGCGCAGCTCCGCGGGCGCTTCGTTCTCGCGCGCCTCCTCGTCGGAAATCGGCGCAGCCGGCGTTTCCGGCGCGGCCGGCGCCGCTTCGGTCTCAGGTGTCGGCGGGGCCTGTTCCTGCTGCCCGTTCAGCCATTGCCCGGACGCCAGCGCAAGCGCCAGCACGAGCAGGAAGGAAATGCGTCGAAGTGGAGTTTTCATTTGAAAGCAAAGTCTTAGCGCCGCGCGATGAGCGTGCGGTAGGCCGCCGCACCGATCCCGAACATGGCCGCATACGCCGCGGCAAACACCGCCAGTCCGCCATACAACCACAGCGTCGGGATCTGCCGCACGATCACCCCGCCCACGTGGGCGAGACTCGCGATCGCGCTGCGCGCCATCTCGATCCAGAGCAGCGGCGTCGCAACGAGCTGCGACAGATCGCTGCTGCGCAAATCCATCGTCGCCCACACGGTCCCGAACATCAGCCCGACCGCGAGCGCGACTGATACGACCACAAACGCCATGCGCGCCGCGACCGGCCACGCGCGATACGATTGACGCCACCACGGCAGCGCCTCGCGCGCCGCGATCGCCGCCATCACGCGCGCCTCCAACGACCGCGGTGCCCGCCGGTTCGGCAGCGACCGCAGCGTTTGGTGGATCATTTTTTCGAGTTCTTCGGGAGAGGGTTTCATGGCTTTTATGCGCTGAATTTTTCGTGAGTCGTGCCGCTGCGCGCGAGGATCTGCGCCAGAGCGGCCCGCGCCCGCAGAATATCCGTCTTCACCTTTGCGAGCGAGACGCCCAGGCGTTTCGCGATTTCGTCGTAAGGCATGTCTTCAAAGTGAAACAACACCAGCGGCACGCGCTGATGTTCCGGTAGTTGCTCCAGCGCCTTCTCCACCCACGTCCGCCGTTCGCCGGCATCCACGCCGGAAAAAAACGTGTCCGGCGCCGCAAATTCCACCTCCGGCTCGTCCGCCTCGCCGCCGCTGTCGTCACGGCGAAACTCCGAAAAGAACCGCCAGCGTTTCCGGTAACGCGACAAATGGTTCAGCGACAAATTCGTCGCCACCGTCTTGAGCCACCCTCCAGCCGTCGGACTGGCCTGCAGCGTATCGAAACGTTCATACGCCTTCAGGAACACTTCCTGGGATATGTCCTCCGCCTGCGCCTCGTTGCCAACCAGCCGCACCGCCGTGGAATACACCATGTCCTGATAGTTTCGCATGAACGTCGTGAAGTCGGGCGGGGTGATTAGTCCCGTGGTTTGGGTTTGCACTGGAGTGTCATCGTTCATGCCCAAAACACGGCCGGAGCCGAAAAGTCGCACGAATCCCTAAGCCTTTCGCCTCCAGCCCGGCGAGCGCTATCCTCGCCCCTTCTCTTCGCCGTTCGCTTGCGACACCGGCCAAACCTCCGAGGTTGTGTCATAAATGGCCGCAAGCCCATGACCTCTCCCGCTTTCCTCGAGCCCGAGCCCGCCCTCGAAACCGTGATCCGCGCCCTCGGGGAGAAACTTTTCGCCCTGATGGACGCCCATCCCGCGCCCGGCCTTTTCTCCAAAAAAGGCGTCCACGCGCGCCTCATGGACTGGTCCATGCGCGACCCCGCCTTCAAGGCCCAGCTCTTCCGCTTCGTCGACGTCCTCCCGTCGCTCACCTCCTCCGCCGAAATCGTCCGCCATTTGCAGGAATACCTCGGCGACCGCGCCGTCGAACTCAACCCGGCCCTCAAAGCCGGCCTCGCCGCCTCCTCCTTCGCCCCCGCTCTCCTCGCCGGCCCGGTCAAAGCCAACGTCCTCTCCATGGCCGAACAATTCGTCGCCGGCGAAACGCCCGACGACCTCATCCGCCACCTCCGCCGCAACGCCAACGCCGGCATCGCCACCACCATCGACCTCCTCGGCGAAACCGTCGTCAGCGACGCCGAGGCCGACGCCTTTCTCCAGCGCAACCTCGAGGTCCTCGACACCGTATCCACTTTTCTCACACGCGAACCCGAACCTTGCTTCAGCGACCTCGCCCCTTCCGGCCCGCTCCCGCGCCTCAATCTCTCGCTCAAGATCTCCGCGCTCACGCCCGACATTCACCCCGCCGATCCCGACCGCTCGATCGCCGCGCTCAAACACCGCCTCCGTCCCATCCTCCGTCGCGCCGCCGAGCTCGGTGCGCTCATCAACTTCGACATGGAGAGCTACAAGCTGAAGGACCTCACGCTCGCCCTTTTCAAATCCATCCTCGAAGAACCCGAATTCCACACCACCCCCGCCATCGGCATCGCGCTCCAAGCCTACCTCCGCGACTGCGAAGCCGACCTCCGTGCCCTCCTCGCCTGGGCCCGCGCCCACCACCGCCCGCTCAACGTCCGCCTCGTCAAGGGCGCCTACTGGGACCAGGAAACGATTCTCGCCCGCCAGCGCGGTTGGCCGAGTCCGGTCTGGCGGCAAAAGCCCGAATCCGACGCCAACTTCGAAAAACTCTCCCTGCTCCTCCTCGAAAACATCGACATCGCCACGCCGAACTTCGCGACCCACAACGTCCGCTCCGTCGCCCACGCCATCGCGCAGGCCGACCGCCTCGGCATCGATCCGCACGCCTACGAGTTCCAGGCGCTCTACGGCATGGCCGACGACCTCAAAGCCGCGCTCGTGCAAACCGGCCACCGCGTCCGCGAATACTGCGCCATCGGCGAACTCCTGCCCGGCATGGCCTACCTTGTCCGCCGCCTCCTCGAAAACACCAGCAACGAGGGTTTTCTCCGCCGGCAAACCACCGGCGACGCCACCCGCGCCCAACTCCTCGCCAACCCCACCACCCTTCTCCAACCCGAAACCCCAACCCCAAAGCCCAAAGCCGAACCGACCTTCCGCAACGCCCCCAACACCGACTTCTCCCTCGCCCCTCGTCGCGAAGCCCTCCGCGCCGCGCTCACTCGCGTCTCCTCCCGTCTCGGCCGGCGCCACCCTCTCGTCATCGCCAACAAGAAGATCTCCACGCGCGACGTTATCCCGTCCGTCAACCCCGCCCATCCGTCACAAATCATCGGATACGCCGCCCGCGCCTCGATCGCCGACGCCGATTCCGCCCTCGCCACCGCCCGCTCCGCCCAACCCGCCTGGGCCTCCCGCCCCGCCTCCGCACGCGCCGTATTCGCCGAACGCGTCGCCGACCTCCTCGCGTCCCGCCGCCACGATCTCTCCGCGCTCGAAATCCTCGAAGCCGGCAAACCCTGGATCGAAGCCGACGCCGACATCGGCGAAGCCATCGACTTCTGCCGTTTCTACGCCGCCGAAATTCGCCGCCTCGACGCCCCCACCGTCACGCAATCCGTCCCCGGCGAACGTTGCACGCTCCGCTGGATTCCGCGCGGAACCGGCGTCGTCATCGCACCGTGGAATTTCCCGCTCGCAATCCTCTGCGGCCTGACGATCGCCCCCGTCGTCGCCGGCAACACCGTCATCATGAAGCCCGCCGAGCAGACGCCCGTCATCGCCGCCGCGTTCATGGACACCCTCCTCGAAGCCGGCCTCCCCGCCGGCGTCGTGAATCTACTTTCTGGATACGGCGAAGACGTCGGCGCCCACCTCGTCGCCCATCCGAAGATCGACTTCATCGCCTTCACCGGCTCGCGCGCCGTCGGCCTCAAAATCTGGGAAACCGCCGGCCGCACGCTCCCCGGCCAGACCAATCTCAAAAAAGTCGTCTGCGAAATGGGCGGCAAAAACGCCCTCATCATCGATGACGACGCCGACCTCGACGAAGCCATCCCCGCCGTGCTCTACAGCGCCTTCGGCTTCTCCGGACAAAAATGCTCCGCGCTCTCGCGACTGATCGTCCTCGCCGACATTCACGATCGCTTCGTCGACCGCCTCCTTGCCGCTGCCGCCGCGCTTCCCATCGGCGATCCCACGGAACCCGGCACCATCATCGGCCCCGTCATCGACGCCGACGCCCAATCCAAAATCCTCCGCCTCATCGAACAGGGCAAAGCCGAGGCCCGTCTCGCCTGGCAAGCCGCGCTCGCACCCGAGCTCACCACCTCCGGCGGCACCTACGTTCCGCCGACCATCTTCACCGACGTGCAGCCCACGCACGTCATCGCTCGCGAGGAAATCTTCGGTCCCGTCCTTGCGATCCTGAAAGCCCGCGACCTCGACGAAGCCTTCGCCATCGCCAACGACACCGACTACGCCCTCACCGGCGGACTCTTCTCCCGCTCTCCCTCCGCGCTCGAACGCGCCCGGCGCGAACTCGCCTGCGGCAACCTCTACCTCAACCGCGGCATCACCGGCGCCATCGTCGAACGGCATCCATTCGGCGGATACAAGATGAGCGGCGCCGGCACCAAGGCCGGTGGTCGCGGCTATCTCGAAAATTTCCTCTTTCCCCGCGCCATCGCCGAAAACGTCCTTCGTCGCGGCTTCACCCCGCCCGAGGAAGGCGAATAGTTATTTACCCACCCCCGCACACAACGCCGAGTAATGCTCCCGCGCGCGCGTCGCACATTCCTCGAGCACCGGCTCCGTCACATTCGCCAGCGTCAATTTCGCGGGCGTGCCCGCCCAGTGTCCCGTCTCGCCCGGCAGATCCAGTCCAAACCGCGCCGCGACCCCGCTCGCGAGATTCAACACGCACGCGCCGACATTCGACTCCGCCATCGCAAACGGATCCAGATGCCCGCGCACCGCGCTCACGATCTCCGTCGGAAACCGCCAGTGCTCCAGCAGGATCGCGGTCACCTCCGCCGCCGTGATCCCGAAAACCGATCGCTCCCACTCGTGCACCGCCGGCCACTCCGCCTCGCCCGGATACACGCGACCCGTCGCATGCCCGTCGATGATCACGCGTCCGACCGTGCGCAAAAGCCCCGCCGTATAAGCCAGCCCCGGATCGATCCCCGCCGGTCCCGCCAGCACTTCCGCCGCCGCCGCCGTCGCGATCGAATTTTCCCACAACCGCGACGCCTTCAGCCGATAGTTGCGCAGGTCGCCCTGACAAATCTGGTGCGTCGCCGCCAGCCCCACGAGCCGGTAAATCTCCCGAAACCCCACCCGTCCCACCGCGCCCTCGAGCGAATCGTTCTGCTCGCGCAACCCGAAGATCACGCTGTTGCTCATCCGGATCACGTGAAACGTCAGCGCCGGGTCGAGACGGATCAGCGCCACGATCTCCTCCGAACCGGCGTCCGGGTCGTTCAACAATTCCCGCAGCCGGCCGAAGATCGCGGCCGCCGGCGCCAGTTTGCTGCCCAAGGTTACGATGGTCGCACGATCGAGTGACATGGGAACTCACGCCTTACTCGGCACAACTCCCCCCGAGGCTAAGTAAATTCTTCGTTAACCGCCGCCTACCCACCAGCACGACAATCCAACACGGCCGCCCCGCGGCCTCACCGCACAGCTTTAATTCCCTTCCGCACGGTCCCGTTCGCGCTCGAAGGAATCCCCCACGTCGACCCGCCGGAATTCGCTCCAGAAATATTCCACGCGATTTCCAAACTTCGTCACCACCGCCTGCGCCGAGCCGCTCGGCTTCGCATCCGCGGGATCCGTCGCCGGCGGCGGCTCCATCTGCACATCAAGGTCGATGTCGAGAATCCGCGCCAGCCCCAGCGCCACCCGAAACGGCTCCGCGATTCGCGCCTGCACCTGCTCGAGCGCCGGCCCCGCCTTGTTGATCGTCACCAGCAGCTCCACCTTGCTGATCGGAAACAGCCACTCGATCGTGCTCCGCAGCGGCAGTTCGTAACGGATGATCTCGCTCGTCTCCTCCACCACCTTCGCGTTCGCGAAATCGAAATTCTGCGCCAGCTCCGCCCGCGGCTTTCGCTTCTTCTTGTTCTTTCGCTCCGCCCACTCCGCCGCCCGCTTCGCACCCGGCGGTGCGCCATTCACCGAAACCAGTTTCCATCGCGCCGCATACCCTTGCGAGGGATCGTAGCGCTCGACGCGCTCTTCCTTCAACCGGTCGCCATCGAACTCCCGCACCACCTGCGTGAACGCCCACCGGTCGCGTTCGTCCAGCCACGCGTCCCCCACCTGCCGCAACAACGCCGCATGCTCCGGCCGCGCATACGCGGCCGAAACCAGCAGGAGGCAAATGACCGCACGGCGGATCACGCCAGCACGGACTTGGCCGGCCAAGCCGGGTTCCCCCGACCGCGTCACCGGCGACCGCCCGTCACATCCGGCAGATCAACAGTTCGCGCTCGAAGAGCAGTTCCTTCGGAAGGTGATCGTGCAGGTCGATGAACAGCTCCTCGTGTCCGATCACCTCGGCGCGCCACGCCGCATAATCGAACGCCTGCAGCTCATCGAACTTCTCCTTCGGATAATCGAGTCCCTTCCAATCGATATCCTCGTAGCGCGGCATCCAGCCGATCGGCGTCTCGCGGCCCAGCGCCCGTCCGCGCGCGCGATCCACGATCCATTTCAGCACGCGCATGTTGTCGCCGAAGCCCGGCCACATGAACTTCCCGTCCTTGTCTTTCCGGAACCAGTTCACGTGAAACACCCGCGGCGTCTCGCTCAACGTCCGCTGCATCTTGATCCAGTGGCGGAAATAATCGCCCATGTGATACCCGCAGAACGGCAGCATCGCCATCGGGTCGCGCCGCACTTTTCCGATCGTGCCCGCCGCCGCGGCCGTCATCTCCGAGCCCATCGTCGCGCCCATATAGACGCCAGAGGTCCAGTTGAACGCCTGATACACCAGCGGCATCGTCGTCGCGCGGCGTCCGCCAAAGATGATCGCGCTGATCGGCACGCCTTCCGGCTTCTCCCAATCGGGATCGATCGTCGGACACTGCGACGCCGGCGCGGTGAACCGCGCATTCGGATGCGCCGCCTTCACGCCTTTCTCCTTCGCGATCTGCGGCGTCCACTTGTTGCCCTGCCAGTCGATGCACTCCGCCGGCGGCTCGTCGGTCATGCCTTCCCACCACACCCCGCCGTCGGGCGTCAGCGCCACGTTCGTGAAGATCGTGTTCTTCGCGAGCGCCGCCATCGCGTTAGGATTCGTTTTCTTCGACGTGCCCGGCGCGACCCCGAAGAAACCCGCCTCCGGATTGATCGCGCGCAACCGCCCGTTCGCATCCGGTTTCAGCCAGGCGATGTCGTCGCCCACCGTCCACACCTTCCAACCTTTCTTCTGGAAGTGAGGCGGCGGAATCAGCATCGCGAAATTCGTCTTGCCGCACGCGCTCGGAAACGCCGCCGCCACATACGTCTTCTCCCCCTTCGGATCCTCGACGCCGAGGATCAACATGTGCTCGGCCATCCAGCCTTCGTCGCGCGCCATGTTCGACGCGATGCGCAGCGCGAAACATTTTTTCCCGAGCAATGCATTGCCGCCGTATCCAGATCCATAGGACCAGATTTCGCGCGTCTCCGGGAAGTGCACGATATACTTCTCCTTGTTGCACGGCCACGGCACGTCCTTCTGACCTTTCGCCAGCGGCATGCCCACGGAGTGCACGCATGGCACCACGCGCTTCTCCGCCTTGTCGATTTCCTTGAACACCGGCAGCCCGATGCGCGCCATGATCCGCATGTTCACCACCACGTAGGGCGAATCGGTGATCTCCACGCCGATCTGCGACATCGGCGACCCCACCGGCCCCATGCTGTAGGGCAGCACATACATCGTGCGCCCTTTCATGCAGCCGCGGAAAAGCGCCTTCAGCTTCTTCCGCATCTCGAACGGATTTTCCCAGTTGTTCGTTGGCCCCGCGTTGTCCTTCGACAGCGAGCAGATGAACGTCCGGTCCTCCACGCGCGCCACGTCGCCCGGATCCGAGCGCACGTAGTAGCAGCCGGGCCACAGCTTCTCGTTCAACTTGATCGCCGTCCCCGCCGCCACCATCTGCGCGCAGAGGGCATCATACTCTTCTTTCGAGCCGTCGACCCAGTGGATCGCGGCGGGCTTCGTGAGATCGGCAATCTTCTCCACCCACTTCAGCAGATTCTTGTTCGTCGCCAGGGGTTTCGAGGGGGTGCGCTTCGACATGGCAGATTCTGGATGGAACATGGCAAGGCCTAGCAAACCGTAAAACACAACCTCCCGCTCCGTGTTTCCTGCGAACTGTATCGCAGAATTTGCAAATTCCTCCGCAGCCTTCGTGCCAGCGCCCGACACCTTCTCCCTGTCCTCGGAGAGCGCTCTTTCAACCCACATGGTTTACCTCAACGACTGGCAACTTACTGCTTTACAATCGATTGAGATACTTCAGTGAACTTGCATGAATCGCGCACCTTCTCCCGCGTGGCTCTGACGATAGCTCTGTTCGTGGCGACCGCCGCATGGATGCGCGCCCAAGCCACCTTCTCCGCCGGAAACATCACCGCCTCGTTCAGCTACGAGGATGTCGAATTTTTCTCCGACACCCAACCGATCAATCCGCCGGCCAACGTCGACTTCACAGTCTATCACGACCCGCTACTCGTTCGCAGCATCTTCGCCGACGCGAGCGAAACGGAATGGATCGAGGAACTGGAGGGAAATCAGGTATCGATCTACTTCTACAGCGAACCGGGCGCGTTCACCCTGCTCCCGGGATCCTACACCCTGGCGTTCAGCGGCCTCTTCGGCGACTTCGATACATTCCAGGTCACCAAGGGCGTAACCATCGTCGACGGCTACGACGACAATCCGGCAGCTTTCCAAAACTTCGACGTCGCCTTCGACGTCCTGGCCGGAACCCTGACCGTATCGATTCTCGACGAAATCGAAATCCCGTGGGGCTCTTCCGTCGGCATCCTGGGCAATTTCACCACCGCCAGCCCCAGCCCCATTCCCGAGCCCGCGCACGTCGCCTTGCTCTTCGCCGCCTGCGCCGCCGGCCTCGTCGTCTGGCAACGCCGCCGGAAAGCCTGAGCCGGCCTCAGGCCATGGGACGCTGAGGCCTCCGCCTCGCTCACCGCTCCGCCGGCTCGACGTGCACCGACACGTCGCTCACGCGTAGCGTCGACGCCAGCAACGCGTCCTTCACCGCGTGCGCGATGTCGTGTCCTTCGCGCACCGTGATTTCCCCGTTCACGCAAACCTGGATGTCCACCAGATAACTCAATCCGCTTTTGCGCACGCGGCATTTGTCCAAACCCTGCACCCCCGGCACCTCCAGCGCCCGCGCCCGCACTTCGTTCTCCATCGTCTCCGACACCGCCGTGTCCATCACGTCGCTCAACGCCCGATTCAGCATCGTCACGCCGTTGAACGCGATCACGACGCACGCCAGCAACGCCGCCCAGTCGTCCGCCGCTTCGTAACCTTCGCCTCCGATCACGCCGATCGCGATCCCCACAAACGCCGCCGCCGAGGTCACCGCGTCCGCATGATGATGCACCGCCTCCGCCCCCAGCGCCGTGCTGTCTTCGTCCTCGCCCGCCGCGCGCAGTCGCCGCGAAAACCACACCTTCGCTCCCACGATTCCCGCCAGCAACGGCAGCGTCAGCCAGTGCGGCCCCCGATGCGGCGTGATGATCTCGCGCACCGCGTGATAACCGATCCACCCCGCCGCCGCGAAAATAAACACCGCCACCGACATCGCCGCCAGCGGCTCCGCCTTCCCATGCCCATATGGATGATCCGCATCCGGCGGCCGCGACGCCACCCGAAACCCCGCCCACACCAGCGCCGACGACAAAATATCCAACAGCGACTCCACCCCGTCCGCGATCAACGCATACGTGTTGCCGAAAATTCCCCCGGCAAACTTCAACGCCGCCGCCACCATGTTCAGCACGATCCCGCGCAGCACCAGCGACGCACTCGCGCGCGCCCGCCGCTGCATCGCCGCATGATGTTCTGGGAGATCTGATCCCACCCGCGCACCGTAGGTGGCCGCCGCCGCGTTCGCCAGCCCGCGATTGACCGCCCTCACACCCCGGCCCACGTTTTCCAACCATGCCCACGCCGCATCTCTCGATCGCCCAAGATCCGGTGAAGCAATTCTCCGTCTTCGCGGAAAACCGCGTCGGCCGGCTCAACGACCTCGTCGCCCTTTTCAAGGACAACAACGTCCACATCATGGCGATCACCGTCCTCGACACGACCGACAGCGCCATCATCCGCGTCATCGTCGACGACCCCGACAAAGCTCGCGAGCTGATGGTGAACAACGATTTTCCCTACACGGAATGCGAGGTCCTCGCGGTCGAGATCGGCGACGAATCCAAACTCCGCGGCGTGCTCGCCGCCCTCTTCGTCGCCGAGATCAACGTCCACTACGTCTACAGCTTCATCAAGCGCCCCGAGGACGAAGCCGCCCTCGTCCTCCACGTCGAAGACCTCGACGTCGCCGCCCAGGCCCTCAACCGCTCCGGTTTCAAGATCCTCACCCAGCGCGACATCTCGCGCTGACGCGCGAAGCTCCAAGATCCAAACACCAGGCTCCAGAGAACACCCAATCTCCAAAACACCTCTCCGCCAACCTTGGAGGTTGAAAGTTGGAAGTTCTCTGGAACTTGGATCTTGGACCGCTTGGAGCTTTCCACGGCTTCAGCCGCGGACTTCCCCCATCTTCTCTCCTTCGAGCAGATAGATGCCGGTCATGTAGCCGTTCTCGAACATCGCCCCGACCTTGAACTCGCCGTGAAACGCGATCGGCACGTCCATCAACGGTCGCACGCCTTTCGCCATCTTCACCACCACCCACTCGTTCATATTCGGCACCGTGCCGTAGCAGCACATCGCAGGATCCTTCACCAAGAGAAATTCCGTCACGAGCCCCTCCGCCATCCGCGTCGGCAGCATGTAGCCCGTCACGATCGCCTTCTTCCCGCTCCACGCCTTCACCTCCGCCGGGATCTGTTCTTCACCCGTCGGCGGCGGTTTGTTCGCATCCGCATCCGGATCGAATGGCGGCGCCACAAACTTGAACGACGCCAGCCGGTCGAACCCGAGCACCAGATAACCGTTCTCCACGTCCGGCTCCCCCTTCGGCGCCGCGTCCTGCGCAAAGACCGCCCCCGCGCTCAACACGATCGCCGTCAACATCGCTCCAAAAACTTTCATCATCGCCGAAACCCTGCACACCGCGCGCCACCCGTCAAAAACCTTCATCGTCGTCGCTACGAGCCCGAGTGAATGGCCGAACATTTTCACCTTTCGCTCACGACACCGGCGCCAACGTCTCCGCCACCGGCGTGCGATACGCCTTCGCCGCCGGCACGATTCCGCCCAACGCGCACAACCCGATCATCGCCAGCGGCGCCACCGCCAATACCGGCTCCCATTTCCACACCTCCAACACCACGCCGGTCTGAGCACGCACCACGCTCGCCACGCCGCTGAACAACACCACGTAAATCCCCAGTCCGACGACCGCGCCCATCACCCCGATCACCGCCGCTTCGCACACCACCGCGCCAAAAATCGTCCGCCGCTTCGCGCCCAGCGCTCGCAAGATCGCCAGGTCCCGCCGCCGCGCGCTCATCGAATTATAGATGCTCGCGAGCACCGAGCCCGCCGCCACCAGCGCCACCAGATACGCCACGAGCTCCAGCACGCGATCGAACCACGAAATCTTCTGAAACAACTCCGCCACGATCGTCCCCACCGGATACGCCAACGTCAGCCGGTTCCCCTGCCGGTTATACATCATGTCGAGCATGAACCCCGCCGTGCTCGCCCGCAGTTGGATCAACACCGCACTGATGTCCGTCGCCGCTTTCGGGTCGTGCCCGCTCATCTTCTGAATCCCGCCGAGCGGAATCCAAATCACCCGATCCGCCGGCGTGTTCGTCGGCTCCAACACCCCCGTCACCGTGTAAGTCTCCGCATGCTGCGTCTTCTCGTCGAAGGTCAGCCCGTGAAAGGGATGAAATGTGTCGCCCGCCTTCAGACCGAGTTTCTCCGCCGCGAAACTCCCCACCACCGCCTCGTGCGCCTCCGCGGAAAAAATCCGTCCGCCCCCGCGCACCACGAACTTTTTCCCCGGCGCGAACTCCACGTCCGTCAACATCTCCGGCAACGTGCCCACCAACCGGTAGCCGCGTAGGTTGTCCCCGACCGCGATCGGCACCGCCGTCTTCACCGCCGGATGCCGTTTGATCGCCTCGTAATCCGTCCACGCGATGTTTCCCGGCGACGCCTCCAAATGGAAGATCGCGTTCAACACGAGCTGCAGCTTCGACCCCCGCGCGCCCAACACCGCATCGAATCCCGTGGTCGTCGACGTGAACGCCGCCTGCGACTGCGTCTTCACCGCCCACACGCACATCAACAACCCGCACGCCAGCGCGATGCTCCCCGCCGTCACCACCGTCGAGAGCGCATGCTGCCGCAGCGAGCGATAAATGATCAGCGGAAGAGTCACGGCTCCAAACCTCCAAATCCCAAACCTCCAAATGCCAAAATAACTCCAATCTTCAAATCCCGGTCACGCGCGCCCCGCGCGCGGCTGTCTTTTGGCGTTTGGACCTTTGGCGTTTGGGATTTCATCACCCTCGATTGATCTCCGAAAAATCCCTGCGCGCCTCGAACTGCTCGAGCACCGCCTCATCGTGACTCACCAACAATAGCGCCGCTCCGTTCTCGCGGCACACTTCGCGGATCAACCGCAGCGCCTCCGCCGCGTGCTTGCGATCGAGATTCCCCGTCGGCTCATCCGCCAGCACGAGCTTCGGCTTGTTCGCCAGCGCCCGCGCCACCGCCACACGTTGTTGCTGCCCCGTCGAGAGTTGCCGCGGAAAATGATCCAGCCGATGCCCCAGCCCCACGCGCTCGAGCAACTCCTTCGCATGCGCCCGCCCGACGCCGTGCGGCCCGAACGACATCCCGAGCACCACGTTTTCGAGCACCGTGTAGCCCTGCAGCAAATTGAAGGTCTGAAAAATATACCCGATCTTCTCCGCCCGCAGCCGGTCGCGCCTCGGCTCGCTCAACGCCGTCATCTCCGCGCCATCGATCGTCACCCGCCCCGCATCCGCCGCGAGGATACCCGCGATCAAATGCAGAAACGTCGTCTTCCCCGACCCGCTCTCGCCGCGCAACGCCACCTGCTCGCCCGCCGCCAGCGAAAACGCCGCCACGTTCACGATGCCCACGCGCGCCCCCTCGGGCCCGACAAACGACTTCCTCAACTGCGCGACATCCAGCATGCGATCGAGACAAGCCAAGACGCTCGCTCACACAAATGGATTCGCCGCTCACGCCGCCGTGGGAGGGAACTTATACCCATCGCCTCCGCGTGGCGCTATCCGCCCCCTCGCTTCAAAAAAACTGAAAATACGCCAGCGCCGTCTCCGCCCGGGTCAACTGCACCTCCTCGCCCGATTGCGGATCCACGAAAATCCGCCCGCGCTCCGTCAATACCTGCACCACCGCGTGCGCGCTCTGACCGCCGTCTCGAACATACCAATACGGCCCCATCGCCAGCGCCCGCGCCGGCGTGTCCGAGTGAAACGATTCCCGATAAAACCGCGCCTGCGCGAGCGCGATGAAGAGTTCCACGAAGCGATTGCAATCGAATCGCTCGTTCCAGCGCACGATGCCCAGCCGGTGCAGCTCACGCCGAAACTCTTCATGAAATTCCGGCAGCCACGCGCTGTTCACTTCGGCATACGCCTGATCGCCGAAATAAAACGTCGCCGTCTCCCGCTGCATCTCCGCCCGCGTGAACACGCGCCCCGTCGTCAGCGCCGCCTTCGCCCCGCGCGCCTTCGACGCGCGCTGCCTCACCGTCGTCTCGGCCTGCGGCGAACGATCCGCCTTCCGCTCCATCGGCGCCGTCGTCGCACACCCCGCGATCAACACGCACACGCCTCCCATCCCGGCAAGCATCGCCAGGCGTCGCAGCGGACGAAGTGGAAAGCTGGATTTCACGTGCGTGTCGCGAGCGCCCCATGGCTGACTCGCTGCGCACAACTTACTTCGCGTTGGCCCGCCCGCTATCGGGCCGTGCCTTCAACGTGTCGCCCTCCAAGACCGCCGCGCCTTCATCAGGCGCTCCCGCCGCGCACCATCAGGGCTTCACGGCAGCCCAACGATTCCTCCTCACCAATGAAAAAGCGCGGCGCGAATTTCTTCGCGCCGCGCATCGAACCGATCGCCGGAAACACAGCTCTTCGCCGTGTATCCTTAATCCCAATATCCTTCGTAATACCGATACGCGCCGCCTTCCGGCTCCCAGCGCGGCGGCACCCACGTCACACCCGAACGCGGCGGCACCGACCAATGGCCCGCCACCCATTCGTAGCGATTGTTCCGCCAGGTCCAGTAACCGGGCACCCACACGTGATTCGAGGTCGGACGCGCCGGCACGACTTCCGGCTGCGATTGCGGCGGAGCCTGCGTGACCACCACCGTGTTTTGCCCAGCCGGCGTGGCGGTGGGCGTGGCGACGACAACGGGCTGCGAAGCCGCTGCGGTCGGAGGACCGGGCGGCGGAGAGGAAACGACATGCGACGCCGGCTCCGACGCGCAGCCGCCGAGCAAGGCGGCGGCGCCGCAAAGAAGAAGGAGCGGGGCAAAGTTTGAGGTTTTCATAACCCGCCGCGCAGACCGGCCGCCCGCTTCCCGGTTCTTGGGGGAAAATCCCGAATCCTGCGGCTTTTACGTTCTCTCATCGTTCCCGCACTGCTCCCCCAAACAAAAAGCCCGCCGTTGCCGGCGGGCTGTAAGACCAGGTCCGTTCGACTTACTCAGTGCGTGTGCGCGCCCTTCTCGAGCTTGCCGCGCAGCGCAAACAAAACGCCGAACGCCACGATCAACACCAGTGGGAAGGTCAGCATGTTCGTCAGCGTCGCCTGCCCCGCGGCGAGTTCGATCGCCGAGGGATCCGTCAGGGTCTTCGCCGCTTCCGCGCGATTCTCGTCGATCCAGCCGCCGATCACCGGATTCCAGATCGACACCGCAAACATGCCCGCGCCGCCCATCAGCGACATGCCCAGCGCGCCGGTCTTCGGGATATACTCGCTCGTGAAGCCGATCATGCAGGGCCAGAAGTAGCACACGCCGATCGCGAACACGATGATCGCCACATAGACCATGCCGCCGGTCGCCGTGCTCAACAGCCACAGGCCGAGCGCCGAGAGGATCGCCGACACGAACAGCACGCCCACCGCGTGCAGCTTGTGCACCATCGGACCTGCAAACTGCCGGCCCACCGCCATCAGACCCGTGCTCAACGCCAGCAGCACCATCGGGTGCGCGCCCGTCTCGCTCAAGATGCGGCCGACCCACTGCTGCGTGCCGAGCTCCGTCGTCGCCGTCAGCGTCATGCATAAGATCATGAACAGATACAGCGGCGCGAAGAGGCTCTTGATGTTCGTGCCCGTCGAGGTCTCGATGTTGGCCGACTTCGGGAATTCGGTCGTGAACACCAACCAGCCGTAGATCGCCGTCGGGAGCAGCATCACCGCGATCTGCGACTGCCAGCCCATTCCGGCCGAGGTCATGAACTGCGACACCAACGCACCGATCACGATGCCGCCGGGGAACCAGACGTGGAAGCGACTCAGCATCGTTGTCTGGTTTTTTGGATACATGTCCGCGATCAGCGGATTGCATGCGGCCTCCACCGAGCCGTTCGCGAAACCGATGCAGAAGGTCGAAATGATGAGGCCCCAGAATCCGCCCGCCGTGATCGTCAGCACCAAGCCCGCCACGTGGCCCACAAACGCGATATACATCAGCGTCCGCGCGCCGAGGTAGTTATACAGCAGCCCGCCGACCATCATCGCCACGGGAAACCCGAGGAACGCCATCGAGTTCACCCAGCCGAGCTGCGTGTCGGTCAGGCCGAAGTTTTGGCTGAGTTCAGTGAGGATGCCCGCGCGGATCGCGAAGGTCATCGCCGTCACGATCAGTGCGAGGCAGCTCGCCAGGAACAGTTTGGAAGCGTTGTCTTTGCTCATGTAGAGAAGCGCTGGATCACAGGGTGGGGTTGGGGGTGAACGTCGATTCGACGCAGGGGAAGCAAAACGGCTTTCAGCAAAGGTGAAAACCGCCGCGGGGAAAGCGCAAAGTCGTCGGTTCGTCGCTCGAGGAGGCGCGGTGCCCTCATCGCGCCTTTCACCCGCGCGGCGTCCGCATGGCCTCACACTTTCACTTCAACCCGTTTGCCGTTCGCCGCCGCCGACGCGTAGATCGCCTCCATCACCGCAATGTGATCGCGGCCCATCTCGCCCGGCACCGGCGACTCGCGATTCTCGAGCACGCACCGCGCAAAGTCGTCCATCTGCAACGCCTGCTGCGGCACGTTCTCCACGCCCATCGGCCCGCTGTTCGTGCGCGCCTTCAATCCTCCATAGCTATACGCCGGCTGGATCTCCACCCATTTGCTGCCGTCCGCATTTTCCGCCCGGAAGCGATTGGCGCCATCGTTGTAGCTGCACCAGCCCGCACACTTGGCCCCATTCGCAAACTCCATCGTCCACTCGATCGCCTCCTCCACGTCGACGAAGAATTCCGGCCGCGTCTTCGGCAGCTCCCGCGCCGTCACCGCCACCGGCAGCTTGTTGCCCGCACCACGGCACCCCGCCTGAATCACGTAAACTCCCAGATCCGGCAACGGCCCGCCCGCCGCCAGTTTCTTGTCCACGCGCCACGCCCGCTGATTGCCCATCCGGAAACCGAACCCGCCTTCCATCTTCATGAACGGCCCAAATGACGAATCGAGCGCCAGCCGCTCCATCTCGTTGTGATGCGGCTCGAACTCCAGCCGATACCCGATCGACAACTTCCGCCCCGCCGCCTTGCACGCCGCGATCATCTCCTCGCATTCCTTCACCGTCGGCGCCATCGGCTTCTCGCAGATCACGTGCTTTCCCGCCTTCGCCGCACGGATCGTGAAATCCTTGTGCGTCCCCGGGGGCGTCACCACGTAAACGATGTCGATGTCCGGATCGTCCGCGATCCGCTCGAGGTTGTCGTAGCTGTAGCAGCTCTTCTCCGGCACACTGTATTTCTCGCGCCAGCTCTCGAGCTTCGACGGCGTGCCCGAAATCAAACCGCTCAACCGGCAAAACTCCGTCCGCTGCAACGCCGGCGCGAGTTGCCCCGCCGAATACCCGCCCAGCCCCAGCAGCGCCACGCCGAGCTTTTTTCCTCCGCCGCCGCTCGCCGCACGCAATCCGCGCGGGAGCGCCAGCGCCGCCGCGGCGGCGAGCGAAAGTTGACCGACAAATTCACGACGAGACGGACGGTAGGTGGAGTTCATGGGGACGAGGATTGGGGGGGGGAATTGTTGCCGACTGAAACCTGACGCATCGCCAAGGCAAATGGCTGCAACCCAATTCAAGATGTGGCTGCGAGCGTGAGCCAGTGGCCGTTCAGTCCTCCGCCGCCGGCAATAACACCACGAACAACCCGCCGCGCCCGCCCGTGCACTCGCACCACACGCGGCCGTTCATCGCCGTCGCCAGTTGCCGCACGATCGCCAGCCCCAGGCCCGTCGACTTCTCCCCCGCCGTCGGCTTCGCCCGCCCGCGCCCGAATTTTGTGAAAATCCTTTCCGTCTCATCCTCCACCACGCCCGGCCCTTCATCCCGCACCTCCAGCCGCACGTGCCGGTTCTTCATCTCCATCACCGCCGTCACCCGCGTTTCCTTCGGCGTAAACTTGATCGCGTTCGACAGCAGGTTGTCGAACACCTGCCGCAACGCCGTCGCATCGCCCTCGACCATCGGCAGCCCCGGCGCAATCCGCACGTCCAGCCGCACGCCCTTGCGTTCCGCCGCCTGCTCCTGCCCCGCCACCGCCGCCTGCAACAACACGGTCGGCGATAGCCGCTCCATCCGAAATTCGCGCCGCCCCGTCTCCAACGCCTCCGCATCGAGCAGGTCGTTCAACAACCCCGTCATCTGCCGCACCTGCTTCTCCACCATCTCCAGTCCGCGATCCTTCGGCACCGCGCCCAGCCGCAAGCTCGAGTCCACCACCAGTTGCATGCTCGTCAGCGGCCCGCGCAGATCGTGCGCCGCCATCTGCAGCATTTCCGTCTTCTCTTCGTTCAACCGCACCAGCTCGTCGTGCGCTTCCTTGATTTCGTTTTGCAGCCGGATCCGCTCCGCCAGCTCCCGCGCCAGCCGGCGATTGTGATAACTGATCGCCGTGATCACCGCACCCAGCACACCCAGCACGATCGCCGACGTCTTCCACACGAGATCCCACCGGATCACCTTTTCGTAATCGACGCGTATCCACGGATGCACGACTTCTTGCCGTTCCGCCTCCGCCGTCGCCGCGATCGCGCGGTCCAACAACGCCGCCAGCTCCGGCCAGTCCGGCCGCACCGCGTAGCGCAAATCGAACGTCAGCGGAATCACCCCCGCGATCTTCAGATTTGTCAGCCCGTGCGTCTTCGCCACGAAGCTCACGTTCGGCAGATTGCTCACGAAAGCATCCGCCTCCCGCCGCGCCACGACGCGCAACGCTTCATCCGTCGTATCGACTAACGTGAACTCCAGCGAGGGATCCATCCGCTGCATTTCCGAAGTCGGCGCATAGCCGCGCACGCCCACCACACGCCGCCCCCGCAAATCCAACATCGACCACAACAGCGGCTCGTCATTCCGCATCACGATCACCACCGGAAACGTGAAATACGGCGCCGTGAAAACAAAGTCCTTCGCCCGCTCCTCCGTCACCGCCGTTCCCGCCAGCATGTCCATCTCGCCGCGCTTCGCCGCCTCGTAAACGGCTTCCCACGTAGCACGCGTCACCAACTCGAATCGCACCCCGATTTTCTCTCCCACCCGCTTCAACAGATCCGGATCGATTCCCACGCACACGCCTTCCTTCGTCAGGCTGAACGGCGGCCAGGCCGGATCCATCCCCACCCGCACCACCGGATGCGCGTCCACCCACTCACGCTCCGCCGCACTCAGCTCGATCCGCGCCTCCGCCGCTGCGAGCATCGTCGCCGCGACGACGAAACTCCACACGCCAACCCACCGGAAGAGGGGCGCAACCAATCTCATGCCGGCGCGAACCCTAGCGCTCGCGCGCCCGCCGGAGCAAGCGCGCTTTCCTTCAACGCCTTGCGCCGACGCGTGCGATCAACCGCCGGCGTTTTCCCCGCCGGACTCCGACGCTTCCCCCGCGCTGCCGGACTCTGCGCCACCAGCCGGCTCGCTCTTGGCACTGCGTCCACGCCCGCGCGCGCGCGGCCGGCGCTTCTTTTCGCCCGCGTCCGCACTCGCGTCGGTTTTGCCTGAAGCGCTTTCGGAAGAGCCGCCCTTGTCCGCAAACTTCGACGCCTTCGCATTCACCCACAGCTCGCCCTTGGCATTGCGGTTGAACCAAAAGATCTCGCCCCCGTGCTCGACGAACACCGGCTTCTCGCGCGCCTTCTCCGGCACTTTCAATCCCGCGGCCACGAGCGCCGTCGTAAGATCCTCCGTCGAACGCTGCAGATCCTCCGCCACACGTTCAACCTTTCCGGCAAACCCGCCCGTGCGCGTCTCCTTCAACAACAGCCGCACCGCCGCCAGCACATTGGCCGGCTCGGGCGTCGTCGCCACCGGTGCCTCCCCCGGAGCTTGCTCGGTCGGCGCCGCCGCCGGTTCCGCCGAAACAGCCGTCGGTTCGCTCGGCACCGCTTCCGTCGGAGCCGCCTCCGTGGCCGCGCCATTCTCCGTCGCCGGCGCGGCGGGCGCCGTCTCGATCGGAGCCGAACCTGGCGCCTCCGCCGGTTTCTCGGCCGTAGCTTCAGCCGCGCTCGGCGCGGCATCCGCCGGCGCCGCCGCAGCCGTATCGCGATCACGCTTCTCGCGACCGTTGATCCAAAGATTCCCGCGGCCGTCCTTGTTCAGCCACCACACTTCGTCGCCGATCACGACCTGCGTCGCCGGATCCGAATGCGTGGCCGGAACCGCCATGCCCATCGCGGTGAAACGTTTCACCAGCTCCGCCTCCGTCGTGCGCACCGCGCGCGCAAGGAAACTCAGGCTGCCCGATCCGCCCGGGCCACGGCGATTCCGCCGCATGTGCGGACGAATCCGCTGCAACAACGCCGGCCCTTCCGGCAAACCACGCCCGCCGTTCTCCGGCTTCGACGCCTGAGCCTGGCCTTCGCCGCCTTCGCCCGCCGGCAACTCCGACTGGCCCTCGGCCGTATCCGCGCGCTCAGGACGCGTCGTCTCGGTCTTCTGCTCTTCGGGCGTCTCCGGCGCCACTTTCTGCGCCTGCACCACCCGGAACACCGGCCGCGGCTTCTCGCGCGTGTTGATCCACACTTCGCCGCGACGGTTGATGTTCACCCAATAAAGATCGCCGTCGTATTCGACATACACCGGCTTCGCGTTCTCGTCGGCCGGGATTTGCAACCCGCACTCGACCAGCGCGCCTTTGATATCGCTCTCGTCGAGTCCCCACTTCTTCGCCAGATAATCGGTTCCCACCGACATCCCCGGCCCGCGCTGATTGCGCCGCATGTGCGGCTTCAACGCATCAAAAAACGTCGGGAGTTCATCCTCCTCGGCGAGTTTATCCCACTCATCCTTTTCCTCGTCTTCCGGTGCATCCGGATCGTTGTCGCGCGAAGTATCGATCGGCTTCCGATAGCCGTCGTCCGGCGAAACTTTCTCATCGAGGAAACTCGCCGCCTGCGGCGCTTCCGCCGCCGGTCCGTTGCTCGTCGCCGCCTGAAACTTCGCCGCAAACTCCGCCCTCAACTTCTCCGCCTCCGCCTTCGCCGCCGCCGCCGCCGCGTCCTCCAAGGTCCAGTCGCGCTGCGTCGATCTCCGCGCCAGGCCCGTGAAAGCGAGGGGGTTGTCGGGTGAGCTGCGAAATTCGACGATTTCCCACTCCTCGCGTCCGAGGTCGTTGAGAAATTTTTCCAACAGCGCCGGCGTGGCAAACCCGCCCTTGCCGCTGGTAATGACCTTGTATTCCCACAATGACATATACGTAAGAAACCCCAGCCATCCCAAAACGCCCCTCAGTTGCCCAGCCTTAATTTCTAACCTCTTTCATCTCTCACCTCCTCCTGACTCTCAACTCCACCCCGAATCCCCCTCGCCTCCCATCCGTCAATCCCCCGCACATGAAACTGCTCCACCTCCCCCGACTCACGCTGCTCCTGGCGCTCGCGGCCAGCCCGCTCCTCGCCGCGAACCTCACCCCCGACCCCGACAACGGCGGCATCAAACTCCCCGAGGGTTTCCGCGCCGTCGTCGTCGCCGACAAACTCAAACCTCTCCGCAACATCGCCGTCGCCGCCAATGGCGACATCTACGCCAAAACCCGCCAGGCCGGCATCATCGCCCTTCGCGACACCAACGGTGACGGCAAGGCCGACGAAATCCAGGAATTCGGCGACGGCGGCGGCACCGGCATCGCTCTCCACAACGGCTACCTCTACCACTCCACCGACGACCATGTCTTCCGCTACAAGCTGACGCCCGGCCAGCTCGTCCCCACCGGCGAACCCGAGCGCATCGTCCGCGATCTCCCCAACCGCCGCCAGCACTCCGCCAAGGTCATCGCTTTCGGCGCCGACGGCCAGCTCTACGTCGAAGTCGGCTCTCCTTCCAACGCCCTCGGCGTCCCCGATCGGCAGGCCGGCGCCAAAGGCCAGGATCCGACCGAGTTTCTGAAAATCCACGGCGGCTACTGGCGCTTCGACCCCGACAAGCGCGACCAAACCCAAGCCGACGGCTTCCACTTCTCCACCGGCCACCGCCACTCCACCTCGATCGCCCTCAATCCCGTTTCCAAAAAACTCTTCGTCGCCGTCCACGGCCGCGACGGACTCAACGTCGTCGCCCCCCAACACTTCACCGCCGAGGACAACGCCGAAAACCCCGCCGAGGTCTTCCACGAACTCACCGAAGGCACCGACCTCGGCTGGCCCACCACCTACTGGGATCCCCGCGAAAAGAAGCGTAAGCTGAATCCCGAATACGGCGGGGACGGCAAGAAGCTCGCCGAGCCCGGCAAATACCCCGACCCGCTCATCGGGTTCCCCGCCCATTGGGCTCCGATGCAGCTCGCGTTCTACACCGGCACGCAATTTCCTCCCAAATATCGCGGCGGCGCCTTCCTCGCCTTCCAAGGCTCGTGGAACCGCGCTCCGCTCCCGCAGCGCGGCTACAACGTCGTCTACATTCCGTTCAACAAAGACGGCATGCCCACCGGCGACTACGAAATCTTTGCCGACGGCTTCTCCGGCAGCGACAACCTCGCCTCGCCCAGCGACGCGAAACACCGTCCCAACGGCGTCGCCGTCGGCCCCGACGGCTCGCTCTACATCAGCGATTCCCAAGCCGGCCGCATCTGGCGCATCTTCTACCAAAAGTAAGATCGGGCGCGCTGTCCCCAGCGCGCCGCCGCGCCTTCTCAAATCTCGGCACCACCCGGCGGGTTCAACCAACCCGCCTTTTTCTTTCCCTCCTCCCATGCGTCACACCCTCCCTCTCCTCCTGCTCCTTTTCTTTCTCCCCGCCTGCAAGCGTCCCGAGCCCCCCGCTGCGCCCGCGCCGGCGACAGCAGCAGCCGCCCCCGCCCCGCCCCTCGACGGCGAAGCCCTCTTCCAACAACACTGCGCCACCTGCCACATGGCGAACGGCAGCGGCGTCCCCTACCTCCAACCCGACATCCGCAACAGCGCCTGGATCACCGCCGTAGACCCGCAACCTTTGTTGAAACTCGTCCTCGGCGGCTCCGCCGCCATGGGCGAATTCGCCAACACCTACGAAAACGACATGCCGCCGTTCGAACACCTCTCCGACGCCGAGATCGCCGCGATCGTCACCCGCGTCCGCGAACGCTTCACCACCCCGCCCCCCTCAAAACCCGTCACCCCCGCCGACGTCGCCACCGCCCGCCAACAGTAATTTTCCCTCACCCCTCGTGCTCGTGGCTCGTAATCGTGCTCGTGCTCGCCGCGCCTTCTTCGATCACGATCAAGAGCACGAATGACGAGCGAAGAGAATCCTTCTCGCGCCCCTCACCCCACCACCCTTCTCAAAAACCGCCCCAACGCATACGTCGTCACCTGCCCGCCCGGCCCGTTGAGCTCATACTCAAACGCATGCGTTGCCCACGGCAGCCACACCACCGCGTGCGGCACGCCCTCCGCTTTTAACTTCTCCGCGAGCCTCGCCGTGTGACGCTCCCACACGAGCGTATCCAGTTTTCCATGCAGCAGCAGCGTCGGCGGTGAATCGCCGCGCACGTGCGTCGTCGCGCTCGCCTCCGCATACACTTCCGGCACCTCCTCCGGCGTCCCACCCAAATACTGCCGCAACAACCGCCGCGACTGCAGCGCGTCATCCTCGCGCCCCGATTCGTATCCAAGAAACAAATCCGCCGGCGCATACAGTCCCACCACCCCGCGCACCGCCGGATCCTTCGCCGTATACGCCACGTTCAACGCGATCTGTCCGCCCGCCGATCGCCCGAGCAACACCAGCCGCGTCGCATCGACGCCCAGCTCCACCGCGTTCGCTTTCACCCACGCGATCGCCCCTCGCACATCCTCCCGCTGCGCCGGCCACCGATGCTCCGGCGCCAGCCGATACGACACCGCCGCCACCGCATATCCGTGGTGCGCGAGCCAGTGATTCATTTCCGGCAATTGCTTCCGGTCCCCGCCATCCCACCCGCCGCCGTGCACCACCAACACGCACGGCGCCACCTCCCGTCCCGCCGCCCGGTAAAAATCCACCTCCAACCCATTCTCCATCCGCCACACTTCCCCTTCCACTGCCTCCACTTTTCCGCTCCACAACCTTCCCCAGGTAAACGCAGCCCCTCCCTCCGGCGCTCCCATCGCATCCAACGCCTCTCTCGCCCGCTCCCCGATCCGCCGCGCACTTATCACCGGCCGCAACAACATCGCCGCCGCCACAAACCCCACCACCGCCACGACCTTTCCCCCCATCCACCACGCCGCGCACCCCGTCGTCACCGCCGCCAAAGCCAACACATGCCCATACACTCCCGCCCCCACCGCGATCCGCCACGGCACCCGATTCGGCACATGCACCCACGTCAGCAATCCGAGACCCATCAGCCCCACCGCCAACAAAAACAATCCCCACATCACCATCCCCTCATCCCGGCAAATCCCTCCTCTCCGCGCGACCCTTCTTTCCGCGCGACCCTTCTTTCGCGCCCTTCCGCGCGTTTCGCGGGCCACACCCCCCATTTCCTCTTTGCGCCTTCTGCGCCTTTTTGCGGCCATTCTTCATTCCATGCGCCGCCTCGACCAACTCCTCTCCAGCCTCGGCTATTGCACCCGCAGCGAAGCCCGCGACTGGGTTGCCTCCGGCGCCGTCACGATCCGCGGCGAACCCGCTCGCAACGTCTCGCAAAAAGCGCACCCCGCCGACGTCCAAGTCGACAACCAACCGCTCGACCACCCCGACGGCCTCCTTCTTCTCCTGCACAAACCCCTCGGTCTCGTCTGCTCCCACGACGAACGCGAAGGCCCCAACATCTACTCGCTGCTCCCCGTTCGCTGGCGCCGTCGCAATCCGCAGATCACCTCCATCGGTCGCCTCGACAAAGACACTTCCGGGCTCCTCCTCCTCACCGACCAAACGCAACTCGTTCATCGCCTCACCTCGCCCAAGCACAAAGTCCCCAAAACCTACCGCGCGACGCTCGATCGCGACGTATCCGAAAACACGATTCAACTCTTCGCCGGCGGCACGATTCTCCTCGAGGGCGAAGACAAGCCCTGCGCGCCCGCGACGCTCGAACTCCTCTCGCCCCGCGAAGCCCTCCTCACGCTCACCGAGGGTCGCTACCACCAGGTCCGTCGCATGTTCGCCGCCGCCGGCGCCACGGTCCTCACCCTCCACCGCATCACCTTCGGCCCTCTCCAACTCCCGCCCGATCTCGCTCCGGGCCATTGGCACGAACTTCCGCTCAACACCTTCGCCTAGCCCTTGGGGCTATCGCGGGTCGATTCGCGGCTAATCAATTCAGCTTCTCTTCAGGCAAACCCTCACAACGCTATCGGGCCTTCTCTGCGCCCGCCTTTCCAGTTGAACCCTCGACATCGCGCGCCTGACTGATTGGCCCCGAGATCGCTCCAGCCCGCTGCATGAAAATCCGCAAAGCCCTCGTCACCGCCGCCAACCCGCGCCAGCGCACGCTTCCGCTCCAGTCGCTCATCGACCCGCACGGCGAAACCAAAACCGCCCTCCAACTCGTCCTCGAGGAGGCCGCCGCCGCCGGCATCGAGGAGTTTTGCGTGATCGTCTGCGCCGGCGACGAAGCCGCCTACGCCGAAGCCTGCGGCGACCTCCGCTCCCGCGTCCGCTTCATCCCGCAAACCCAGCCGCGCGGCTACGGGCACGCCGTCCTCCTCGGCCACGACTTCATCGGCGACGAACCCTTCCTCCACCTCGTCGGCGACCATCTCCACGTTTCGAATACAAAGACGAGCTGCGCCCGCCAGCTCATCGACATCGCCACCGCCGAACACGCCTCCGTCTCGGCCGTCCAACCGACGCGCGAAAGCCAGATCACCTCCTACGGCGCCATCGGCGGCCGGCTCGTCGGCGGCGAAAAACCGCTCTACCAGATCGAGTCCGTCCTCGAAAAGCCCACGCCGTCCGTCGCCGAGCAACAGCTCATCGTTCCCGGCCTCCGCGCCGGTTTCTACCTCTGCTTCTTCGGCCTTCACGTCCTCGGCGCCGAAATCTTTTCGATCCTCGAAAAACAGCGCGCCGCCGCGCCCGACAAAAATCTCGGCCTCTCGCCCGCGCTCCACGAGCTCGCCGGCCGCGAGCGCTACCTCGCCTTCAACGTCTCCGGCCGCCGCTACGACATCGGCGCACCCTACGGCCTGCTCTTCGCCCAGCTCGCCCTCTCCCTCTCCGGCCCCGAGCGCGACCGCGTCCTTACCCAGCTCGTCGAACTCCTCGCCCTCCGTCCCGAATAAAAGGAGTCATCACGACATACACGAACCACACGAAACCGAACCAGACGCCCCTCGCCCGTCTCCTCCTTTCGTGTATTTCGTGTGTTTCGTGGTTTCCCACTTCATTCCATGACCCTTCGCGTCACTGACATCATCGACTCCGCCGACGCCGCCACGCGCGACCTCGCCCTCGATCGCTGGGCCACCGGCAAATCCGTCGACGAACTTCTCGCCGCGTGCGCCGAACTCGACGCCTACCGCCGCCGCGAAACCAATCTCTACAAACGCGTCCGCGCCCTCTTCTTCATCACCGCGCTCCATCGCTACCACCTCCCCGCGCGTCCCGACCTCCCGCGCACCGGCCGCGTCCCGTTCACCGGCTTCCGCCACCTGCTCGAACGCCGTTTCGAGGAAGCCATCGGCGTCTTCTCCTCCGCCCTCGCCGAACACGGCCCCAGCGAAACGCTCTCCTCCGCCCTCGCCGCCGCCCACCACGCGCTCGCCTTTCAAACCCTCGCCGACCAGGTCCGCCGCACCGTCCGCTCCACCCGCGGCAACGCTTGGATGTTCCGCCTCGGCCATCCGCTCGATCAGCCGCTCCGCGTCCGCCCCGAACTCCTCGCGCGCGACTCCGCTGAATCCAATTTTCCACTACTGCGCGAACGCACGCCCGTCCGCATGGACCTCACGCACTGCGGCTGGTCCGACATCTTTTTCCTCGGGATGGATTTTCCCGAGGGCGCTCGCGTCCTCAACATCTCCGTCGATCTCGGCGTTCACGGTCGCGACACCGCTCCGCGCCCGCCCGTCGAAGCCTACTTCCGCGTCATCGACGAACCTGTCATCCGTCTCGCGAGCGTCGACCTCGGCGCGACCGCCACGATCTCCGACCTCGACGAGGTCTTCGACTTCGGTCGCGACTACCTCGGCCTGCTCAAGGCCGCCGTCATCGCCGCCGGTATCGTCCCGCCCGGCATCGAGCGCTCCGGCGCCTCCCTCGCGCAACTTCTCGCCGCCATCTTCGGTCCCGGCCGCGGTTTCGAAATCGTCTCGAACGTCAACCGCATCCCCAAGGGCTCCCGCCTCGCCGTTTCCACCAATCTCCTCGGCGCCCTTATCGCCGTCTGCATGCGCGCCACGCATCAGATCAAATCCCTCACCGGCCCGCTCGACGAACCCGAGCGCCGCATCGTCGCCGCCCGCGCCATCCTCGGCGAATGGCTCGGCGGCTCCGGCGGCGGCTGGCAGGACTCCGGCGGCGTGTGGCCCGGCATCAAGTTGATCGAGGGCACGCTCGCCCAACCCGGCGACCCCGAACACGGCATCTCGCGCGGCACGCTTCTCCCGCGCCACACGCTCCTCGGCCCCGATCGCATCTCGCCCGAAGCCCGCCAAAAACTTCAGGACTCCCTCGTCCTCGTCCACGGCGGCATGGCCCAAAACGTCGGCCCCATCCTCGAGATGGCCACGGAGAAATACCTTCTCCGCAACGAAGCCGAATTCGCCTCGCGCCTCAAAGCCGTCGCCACTCTCGACGAAATTCTCGGCTACCTCGCCGCCGGCGACATCAAGCAGCTCGGCGCCGCGCTCACCCAAAACTTCTTCGGCCCGCTCCAAACCATCATCCCTTGGGTCAGCAACCTCTACACCGAACGCCTCATCGAGCGCACGCGCGCCGCGTTCGGCGACGACTTCTGGGGCTTCTGGATGCTCGGCGGCATGTCCGGCGGCGGCATGGGGTTCATCTTCGCCCCGCATCGCAAACGCGAGGGCCAGGAAAAACTGCGCGAGATCATGCTCGCCACCAAGCGCGAACTGGAAGCCTCGCTGCCGTTCGCGATGGACCCCGTCGTCTACGACTTCGCCATCAACGAACACGGCACCGTCGCCGCGCTCTTCAGCGGCGACGACGCGCTGCTCCCCGTCGATTTCTACCGCGCCGCCGTTCCGCCGCTCCTTCGCCGCTCCGCCCGCGAGCTCACGCCGCGCGAACGCGCCGATCTCCAACACTTCACCCGCGCCGCACGCACGAATCCCGACTTCGCCCACGCGCTCCCTTCGCTCCTCGACCAGCTCCTTCCCTCCGGCGATTCGCGCAACAACCACGCCCAACGCCTCGCCGAGCTCCTTGCTCAAAACGGTTTCGATCGCGCGCAACACGAGCAAATCCGCGCCGACCTCCGCAACGGCCGCATCGGCCTCGCGATGAACCGTCTCCCCGCCAACACCAAGATCGAAGACGTCCCCGCCTCCGCCCTCTTCAACTACTCCGGAACTCGGAACTCCGAACTCCCGCGCTTCCGCGCCGCCGGCGAAGCCGCCCTGAAACGCGGCGAACTCGCCGTCATCACCTACGCCGCCGGCGTCGGCTCCCGCTGGACGCAAGGCGCCGGCGTCGTCAAAGGCCTGCACCCGTTCGCCAAGCTCGCCGGTCGTCACCGCAGCTTCATCGAAACTCATCTCGCCCGCACGCGCCGCGCGGCGCGCGAATTCGACACGACAATTCCGCACGTCTTCACGACAAGCCATCTCACGCACGCCCCGATCGAGCACTGGCTCCGCGCCACGTATCCAGATTCTGTCGACAAAGACATTTGGCTCTCCCCCGGCCGCTCCATCGGCCTCCGCCTCGTCCCCGCCGTCCGCGACCTCATCTTCGCCTGGGAGGAAACCGCCCAGCAAAAGCTCGACGAGCAGAAGGAGAAGATGCGCGACAGCATCCGCGCCGCGCTCACCAACTGGGCGCGCACCGTCGGCGAAGGCTCCGACTACACCGACAACGTCCCCGAGCAGTGTCTCCACCCCGTCGGCCACTGGTTCGAGATCCCCAACCTCCTGAAGAACGGCACGCTCGCCCGCCTCCTCGCCGCGCAACCCAATCTCCGCACGCTCATCGTCCACAACATCGACACCCTCGGTGCTTCGCCCGATCCCACGCTCCTCGGCTGGTTTCAATCCAGCGGCGCCACGCTCGGCTGGGAAGTCATCCCGAAGCGTATCGAGGACCACGGCGGCGGTCTCGCGCGCGTCGACGGACGCCTCCGCATCGTCGAGGGCCTCGCGCTTCCACGCGAAGAGGACGAATTCAATCTCACCTACTACAACAGCAACACCTGCTGGATCGACATCGACCGTCTCCTGACCGCCTTCGGTCTCACGCGCGCCGACCTCTCCGATCCCGAACTCACCGCCGCCGCCGTCCGCCGCCTCGCCGCCCGTGTCCCGACCTACGTCACGCTCAAGGACGTGAAGAAACGCTGGGGTCACGGCCAGGAAGACATCTTCCCCGTCGCCCAGTTCGAAAAACTCTGGGGCGACATGACCGCTCTCTCCGAAATCGAAAGCGTCTTCGCCGTCGTCCCCCGCCAGCGCGGCCAGCAGTTGAAAGACCAGGCCCAACTCGACGCCTGGCAACGCGACGGCTCCGCCGCCCACATCGAATCCCTCTGCGCCTGGTAGCCCCCCGTCGCGCCCCCGCCGACTCGAGCCCGCTCTCGTGCTCGTGATCGTAATCGTGCTCGTGCTCCTCCTCGTCTAGCCCTCCCGCGCCAGTTTCGATCCCGATCACGATCCCGATCACGATCACGATTACGATCACGATTACGAATCACGAGCACGAGAGCGCTTCCCGCCTCTTGGTGTTCATTCGTGTCCACTTGTGGTTCCCACCCCAAATCCACGTTTATCGGTGTCTATCCGCGGTTAAAAAAACGCTCTGATTTTTTCATTTGGCACCCCCGCCCCGCCGGTCTTCAACGACCGCACACATGGGCATGCGGTTCAGCATTCTCGGCAGCGGCAGTTCCGGTAATGCCGCCCTCCTCGTCACCGAGGAAACGCGCGTGCTCGTCGATGCCGGTTTCTCCGCGCGAAAACTTTCCCAACTCCTCGCCCCGCTCGGCGAATCCCTCGACCGCATCGACGCCGTCTTCCTCACGCACGAGCACAGCGACCACGCCGCCGGCATCGAGGGCCTGAAAAAATTTCCTCACCTCAAGATCTTCGCCAACGCCGCCACCGCCGCCGCCGTCCAATCCGGTCTCGAACACCGCCCCGACTGGCAGATCTTCCAAACCGGCACCAGCTTCCGCTTCCGCGATCTCGAGATCCGCTCCTTCGCCGTCCCGCACGACGCCCAGGAGCCCGTCGGTTTCCGCTTCACCACCGGCCACGAGGACGACCTCTTCTCTCCACGCCGCGCGCTCACCTATCTCACCGATCTCGGCCACGCCCCGATGCACATCCGCGAACACATCCGCGGCTGTAACATCCTCGTCGTCGAATCGAACCACTGCCCCGAGCTGTTGAAAAACGACCCCAAGCGCCCGTGGTCGCTCAAACAGCGCATCAGCGGCCGTCACGGTCACCTCTCCAACGCCGCCACCTGCGCGCTCCTCGCCGAGGTCGCCTGCCCCGAATGGCGTCGCATTTTCCTCACGCACCTTTCGCGCGACTGTAATTCGCGCACCGCCGTCGAGACCGCCTTCGCCCCGCTCCGCACCACGCTCACGTCGTGCGAGTTTTCCATCGTCGAGCAGGGCCAGAGCACCCCGCTCTACGACTGCGCATAATCGAAAAACATCGGCGTTTTCTCCGCCGCCCGGGTCGGCCCGTCACTTGGCCCGCCCCACCTCACGCCCGCCGGGCGACGCTCACTTCACCGTCCAGCCACCCGCGCGTCGCCTGCGTCACAAATCTCGACCAATCTCTTCCCGATTACGCGCACGCACGATCCATGCTCCACGCCACTTCTGCTCTGCCCCATTACACGGCCAACGCTTTCATGATTCTCTTCCTCCAGTCTACAGCGTGACCCGTATTCCCGTTGCCCGCTCCTCCCCCGGCCTCTTGCAAAACCCTTTGTCTATGACCGTTCCCGCCGATCCATTTCGCCGCACCAAGATCATCTTCACGCTCGGCCCCGCCACCGAGAGCGAAACCATGCTCGAGAAGCTTATCTCCGGCGGTGCCGACATCGTCCGCCTCAATATGGCGCACGCGAAGCATGACTGGACCCGCACGATCATCCGGCGTATCCGCGAAGTCAGCACACGCGTCGGCCGCGAGGTCGGCATCATGATGGACATCAAGGGTCCGGAAATCCGCACCGGCGACGTCGCCACGCCCATCGATCTCAAACCCGGCGAAATCTTCGACTTCACCGTCCAACCCGCCGCCGGCGGCGAAACCGCCCACGAGGTCCGCTCCGTCGACGTCAACTACCGCGACCTCGTCAACGACATCAAGGTCGGCGACACCGTCCTCGTCGACAACGGCCTCATCCGCCTCGAGGTCCTCGAAAAAGACCACGCCCACATCCGCTGCCGCGTCCTCATCCCCGGCCAGCTCAGCTCCCGCCGGCACATCAATCTTCCCGGCGTCCGCGTGAACCTCCCTTCGTTCACCGAAAAAGACCGCGGCGACACCCTCGTCGGCATCGAGGAAGGCATCGACTTCGTCGCCCTCTCCTTCGTTCGCGAAGCCAAGGACATCGACGATCTCCGCGGCTTCCTGCACCACCACGGTTCGCGCGCGCGCATCATCGCGAAGATCGAAGACCAGTCCGCGATCTCCAACCTCGACGAAATCGTCCACGCCTGCGACGCCCTCATGGTCGCCCGTGGCGACCTCGGCATCGAGTGCCCGTTCGAAGACCTTCCCGTCATCCAACGCCGCGCCGTCCGCGCCTGTCTCGCCCAAGGCCGCCCCGTCATCGTCGCCACCCACATGCTCGAATCGATGATCTCGCAGCCCGTCCCCACGCGCGCCGAGATCACCGACGTCGCCAACGCCGTCTACGAGCGCGCCGACTGCGTCATGCTTTCCGGCGAAACCACCGTCGGCAAATACCCCTTCGAATGCGTGCAGATGCTCGACAAGATCTCCCGCCGCATCGAAGCCGAAAACGACTCCAACCGCGAAGAGGCCTTCGTCTTCTCCACCGAGAAAATGAAGCTCCTCCACTCCGCCGTCGTTCTCGCCAACGAACTGCCCCACTCGAAAATTCTCACGTTCACCCGCCACGGCTTCATGGCCCACGGCCTCGCCGCGCTCCGCCCCGCCGCCGCGCCCATCTTCGCGTTCACGCCGCACGTCCAACTCCTGCGCCAGCTCCGCATCCTCCGCGCCGTCGAACCGTTCCAACTTAGTTTCGACAGCGACCCGAACGTCACCATCGAGAACGCGATCTCCGTCCTTCGCCACGCCGGCCGCATCTCCTCCGGCGACAAACTGATCGTCGCCACCGACATCCTCGCGCAAGACCGCCTTATCGACGCCGTCCAACTCCGGACCGTGCGATAAGGCCGGACCTCCGGTCCGTCCGTTCGGCGGAATGCGGCACGGCCGCGCCACTAAACGCTTGCCCCGCCGCACCCGACGCCTTGCATCGCCGTCCTTACGTTCGTCCATGCGCCGCCGCCTCTCCCTCATCCTTACGCTCGCCGCCTGGCTCCTCGCCACCGGCAGCCACTGGGATTTGGTGCAGACCTTCGCTTGGGGCCGCATGATCGCGAGCTACTCGCAAACCGTCCCGCTCGCCCAAGCCATCCGGCTCACGTTCACCCCGGAAAACATGTGCGGCGTCTGCACGGTTGTCGCGACCGCGAAGCAACAACAGACCGACGACGCCATCCCCGGCGGCAAACTCGACGGCAAAGTCCTCCTCGTTTTCGCCCCCGTTCCCGCGCCCGTGGTCGCCGCGCCCGCTTTTTCGTCTTCGATTTTCGACCGCTCCACGGTCCCCCTCCCCGAACGCGCCGCGCCGCCCGTTCCCCCGCCGCGTTTCGCGGCCTAAGCCAGCCGTAGGTCGGGTCGCCGACCCGCCTTCTCCGCGCGTCCTCCTTGCGACGCTCCCGCGCGTAGTTTCGCGCCCGTTCGCGTCCCCCGTCGCGCACCCTCCGCGCCTTCGCGCGCACCCACACCCATATCCATGAAACCCTTTTCCTTTTTCTCCTTCTTCCTTTCCGCGTCCCTCGCCCTCGCGCCTTTCGCCCGCGCCAGCGACTCTCTCGTTCAACTCGCTCCGCTCGACGTCACCGCCGAGCGCACGCCCAGCCTCACCGTCGCCACGTTCGCCGCCACCGCGGCCGAACTCCGTCTCACGCCCGGCGCCACCGAGCTCGTCGACGCCGCGCGCTTCCTCCGCGGTCGCGCCTCCACGCTCGAGGACACGTTCTTCCTCTCGCCCGGCGTCGTCGCCCAATCCCGCTTCGGCTCCGACGAAGCTCGCCTCTCCATCCGCGGCTCCGGCCTCCAACGCACCTTCCACGGTCGCGGTCTCCGCATCCTTCAAGACGGCATCCCGCTCAACCTGGCCGACGGCTCTTTCGACATGCAGGCGATCGAACCGCTCGCCGCCGCCCACGTGAGCGTCTGGCGCGGTGCCAACGCCCTCGCGCTCGGCGCCTCCACCCTCGGCGGCGCCATCGACTACGTCTCCCGCACCGGCCGCCTCGACCCGCCCTATTTCGCCCGCCTCGAACTCGGCTCGTGGAACTACCTCCGCACCGGCCTGGCCATCGGCGGCGTCCACAACGACCTCGACGCCTACGCCTCTTTCACCCGGGCTTCGCAGGACAGCTTCCGCGAACACGCCCGACAGGAAAATCACCGGCTCTTCTCCAACTTCGGCCTCCGCCACTCTGCCACCGCCGAAACCCGCCTCTTCTTCACCGCCGTTCGCACCGATTCCGAAATCCCCGGCAGCCTCACGAAAGCCCAGCTCCGCGCCGATCCCGCCCAGGCCAACCCCGCCAACCTCGCGCTCCACCAAACGCGCAACTTCGACCTCCTCCGCCTCGCCGGCAAAACCACCGTGCGCACCGGCGACACCACGTGGAATTTCACCGCCGCCTGGACCTACAAGGACCTCGATCACCCCATCTCCCAAGTCGTCGACCAGCTCTCCAACGACGCCCTCCTCGGCGCCTCCCTCAGCCACACCGCCGAAACCCACCGCCTCCGCGCCGGCCTCCTCCTCAACCGCGGCGAAACCAAGGCCGCCAACTACACCAACTCCGCCGGCCGGCGCACCACGCTCATCTCCTCCGCCACCCAAACCGCCACCAACCTCGAGGCCTACATCGAAGACCAGCTCGCCCTCACGCCCCGCCTCACGCTCGTCCTCGGCGCCAGCGCCGCCGCCAACCGACGCGAGAACGACCAGACCTTCGGCGCCACGCCCGGCTACGCGCTAAACTACGAGCGCCTCATGCCGAAACTCGGCCTCCGTTACGACACTCCCGGTCTCCAGCTCTATACCAATATCTCTTCCAGCTACGAACCGCCTTCCTTCAGCGAAACCCTCACCCTTAACACCGCCCGCCGTGCCCAAACCGCCACCACCTTCGAACTCGGCACCCGCGGCACCCACGGCCCGCTCCGATGGGATCTTTCCCTCTACCACGCCGCGCTGGATCACGAACTCCTCTCCCTCGACCACGACAACAATCCCGCCACGCCCGCCGCCACCATCAACGCCGGCAACACCCTCCACCAAGGCGTCGAACTCGCGTTCGAACTCGACCTCCTCCGCGCCGCGGCCGACTCCTCGTCCCCGCGCCTCGTCCTCCGCACCGCTTGGACCTACAATCGCTTCAAATTCGACGACGACCCGCTCTACGCCAACAACACGCTCGCCGGCCTCCCGCCCCACCTGGTCCGCGGCGAACTTGCCTGGGAAACCGCGTCTCACTTCTACGCCGGCCCCACCTTCGAATGGTCGCCCCAAAAAACCTACATCGATTTCCGCAACACCTTCGCCGCCAATCCCTACGCCATCACCGGCTTCCGCTGCGGCTACCGTCCGCCGCGCGGTCTCGCCTGGTTCCTCGAGGCCCGCAACGTATTCAATAAACACTACGCCGCGACCACCGGCGTCATCGAAAACGCCGCCGCCACCGACCAGGCCCAATTCCTCCCCGGCGACGCCCGCGCCTTTTACGCCGGCCTTGAATATCGCTGGTGACGCCCGCCTCACCCTCTCCTCGCCTCCCGGCCTCTTTGCCCTCATCGTTCAGGGCCTCGAACAACTCCGCGCCACCACCCGCCTCATGAAATCCAACCTCGCCCTCCTCCTCGCCGCGCTCCTTCTGCCGTTCTCCGTCCTCACCGCCGCCGGGGAACCCAACGATAAAAACTGCGGCTGCTCCTGCTGTATCGGCAAAGACATCTGCTGCTGCTTTGTCGAAGAATCCGCCGAGGCTCACCAATCCGCCGCCGACGCCTCCTCCGAAAAAGACACCGTCCTCGCCCGTCATCCTCTCCGTGGCGTCATCGTCGCCGTCCGGCCCGACGACTCCGCCCTCCTCGTCAAACACGAGGCCATCCCCGGCTACATGCGCGCGATGACCATGCTCTTCAAAGTCGACGCCTCCGCGCTCTCCTCACTCGCAAAAGGCGACGCCATCACCGCCACCCTCGTCCAACGCGAAGACGCCTTCTACCTCGAGAACATCGCCAAAAAGTAGAGCCCGCCTCCGACGCCTCCGTCACGCGTCCTCCCCAACCGCCCGCACCGCTCCTCGTCATGGAACTCCTCACCTCCGCTGGTTCCAACTCCCTCGTCTCGATCATCCAACTCTCGATCTCTCCGGTGATCCTCATTTCCGGCGTAGGGGCGCTCACCATCACCATGACGAATCGCATGGGCCGCATCGTCGATCGCACCCGCAGCCTCGCCGGTCAGGCCCGCGTCGCCACCGGCGAAGACCGCCGCCATCTCGGCAGTCAGCTTGACATCATGTGGCGCCGCGCCCGCCTCATCCGCCTCGCCGTCACGTTCGCCGGTTGCAGCATGCTCACCGCCTGCGTGCTCATCCTCGCTCTCTTTTTCATCGCCTTCCTCGGACGCCAACCCGGCCTCCCCCTCGTCGCCGTTTTCGTCACGAGCGTCGTCTTCCTGATCGCGTCCCTGATCGCCTTCCTCCGCGACATCTTCGTCTCCCTCCACGCCGTCCAACTCGAGGTCGAGCGCGCCCAAGCCCGTTAACCCCGCGCGCGCCCTCCCTCCCCCGCGCGCGACATTAACATGTCGCAATTGCGACATCTTTCCGCATTAACCGTCGCGCTTCGTTCTTTCCCCCATGCGACCCCAAAACGAGGAACTCCTCTACTTTCTCCTCTGGACCGCCGAAGGCTTCCTTCGCCCCACGTGGCGCAACCTCGACGAGTCCTTCGAAAGCTGGGCTTGGCGTCGTGGCCTCGCTCGCCGTCTCACCGACCTCGCCCGACAACGCCTCATCGAACACCGTCCCGGGCCCGATCTCGGCCGCGTCGTCCGTCTCACCGAAGCCGGTAAACGCCTCGCGCTAGGTGGTCGCGATCCGACCGAGCGCTGGAGCCGCCCGTGGGACGGCCTGTGGCGGCTGGTCCTGTTCGATCTGCCCAGCCGCGAAGTCCCGCTTCGCCAGCGTCTTCGTCGCATCCTTCACCGCGACCACTTCGGCTACCTTCAAAACAGCGTGTGGATCACCCCCGATCCCGCCGACCCGATTCGTGAAACCCTCCGCCAAATCTCCATCGCACCCGACGTATTCATCGTCATCGAAGGCCGGCCCGCGAGCGGCGAGTCCGATCAAGAGATCGTCCGCGGGGCATGGAACTTCGACCGAATCAATCAGCTTTACGCCCGCTATCTCACCGCGACGAAACACATCCCTTCCGGTCAGGCCCGCCTCGTCCTGTGGTTGCAGCAAGAACTATCCGCCTGGCGCGACGCCGTGCGCGCCGACCCCATGCTCCCGATGAGCCTCCTCCCCGCGGACTACCTCGGACAAAAAGCCTACCAACGCCGCAAAGAGATCCTCGCCCACCTCGCCACGCTCTAAGCCCTCGCGTGCGGAAAGATGTCGCAATTGCGACATCTTTCCGCACCGGCACAGCCGCAGCTCACCGAGCGGCGTGTCCGCGAGCGGCGCCGCCTCACACCCAGCGCCTCAAAGCATCCTTCAACTTCTCCCGCGCCCGCGCGATCCGCGTCTCCACCGCCTTCGGCGTCGCCCCCACCGCCGTCGCGATCTCCGCATAGGACATCTGCTCGTATTCGAACAACACGATCGCCTCGCGCAATCTCACCGGCAGCCCGGCAATCGCCTCACGCACCGCCGCGCCTCGCTCTTTTCGCTCGAGCGCTCCCACCCCCTGCTCGCTCCCGGCCACCGCTCCCTCATCGCTCCACTCCTGCAGCGAAACCTCCGGCCGCTTCCGCCACCATCGCAACCGATTGCGCGCAAGGTTCACCGCGATCGCAAACACCCACGGACGAAACTCCGCGCCTGTCCGAAACTTTTCCCGCTGCTGCCACACCCGCACAAACGTTTCCTGCGCCAGCTCCTCCGCTTCGCTCGCATTCAACACCATCCGTGCGATCACACTCTTCACCGGCAGCTCCCACCGCTCCATCAACACGCCCAGCGCCGCCTCGTCGCCCGTCTGCACGCGACGCATCAACTCGCCATCTTCACCCGCCCCCGCACGCGCCTCATCCTCGCTCGCCATGAATCAGTGGCGGTGACGATTCACTCCCAGATCCGGCGGCGCCTGATGATCGAAGTCCTTGATCTTCGGCAGCACCAACGCGAGGTAGCGCTCCCCCGCTTCCGCCGACATCATCGCCGCGCACCGCCGCACGTGCGTCGCGATCGCCGACTCGCACACCGCCCGCAGCTCCTCCAGCCGCCGCTCCGCCGCCGCCACCGTCTCGGCCGCCACGCCCTCCCGCGTCTTCAACCGCTCCAGCGCCAAACTCGCCTTCTGAATCTCCAAACAATGCTCCGCGCACACCACCGAATAGTCGTCGTGCAATGTCTTGATCGCATCGAACTGCTCCTCCGTCAGCCCGAAGTCCGCCCGCAACCACGCCATCGCATCCCCCTCCGCCAACGCGCGCTCCAACGCCGCGTCTCCACTGTTTCGATACACCACCACGCCCGCCGCCGCCGCCACGGCCAATACCAGCGCGAGCGAAATCGACCGGTTCTTCATCCTCAATGATCCAACTTCGCCAGCACGCGCGGATCGAGTTCCGTCAAATACGATACCACCATCCGCTCACGCTCCGCCTCGAGCTTCGCACGCGCCATCGCGTTCCCCGCCAAACCGGCGACAGCCACCGCCATCGCCGCGCCCACGGCCCAACCCGCCAGTCTCCCGCGCACATACGCGGTCCAGCTCTCCCGCTCCGCCCGCCGAATCCGCGCCCACACGTCCGGCCGAAAATTCGCCGCCGGCCTGGCCTCCACCCGCCACGCCTGCAACGCTTCGCTCAATTTGGTTTCCGACGAATTCATATCGCTCTCCCCACTCTAAACCCGTCCGCGCCGTTTCCCTCAAAGATTTTTCGAGAATTCGCACCCGATCGGGGCTATCATCTCCGTAGTCCCCATGAAACGTCTTCGCCCCCTCCTCGCCGCTCTCTTCCTGAGCGTTCCCCTTTCGGCCGCCGTATCCGGCCGGCTTATCTCCACTTCCGAGGCCGATCCCTCCTGGGTCGCGAAGGCCCGCGCCTCCTATCCTCTCAATGTCTGCGTCGTCTCCGACGAGGAGCTCGGCCGCATGGGCGATCCCCGTGAACGCATCTACCGCATCGACGGCCAGCCCGACCGCCTTGTCATCTTCTGCTGCGACGGCTGTGAGGAGGATTTCAAATCCGAACCTGACCGCTTCCTCGCCATGCTCGCGCGTCGCTCCAGCTCCGTCGACGAAGCCGCCTTCGCCAAAGACACCGCCATCGCCGCCATGAACACGTGGTTGGCCGACGTCGACGCCGGCGACTACGGCCGCAGTTGGGACACCGCTTCGTCGCTCTTCCAAAAAGCCCTCGCTCGCGACGCCTGGATCCAGGCTCTCAACCAAGTCCGCAAACCGCTCGGCACCGCCTCTTCCCGCCGTCTGCTCGGCGCCCAACTCGCCACCAAGCTCCCCTCTCCCACCGGCCCCCTCGAAGGCGAATTCGTCATCGCCCAGTTCAGCACCTCTTTCGAAAACGCCCCGAAGGTGGTCGAAACCGTCACCTTCTCCAAATCTCCCGACGGCTCCTGGAATTGCGCCGGCTACTTCATCAACGCCAATCCCTGACGCGCCCAGCGCGTGAGCGTCCCCCTCCCCCTTCGCTCACCACCCGCTCATTCCCCCAAGCCTTCGAAACTCTGCGTCTCCACCCAACGCACCGCGTGACGCACCAGCGCCGTCACGTCCTGCAGCCCGAGCTTCTCCTTGATGTGCCCGCGGTGCACGTCGACGGTCTTCGAGCTCAGGTTCAACTGCTTCGCGATATCCCGCGTGCTCTTCCCCTGCCCGATCAGTTGAAACACTTCGAATTCGCGATCCGTCAGTTTCTCGATCGGTGAAGTCGACCCACGGGGTTTGCGACCCGACATGTTGTCCAAGAACCGCGCCGACATCTTCGGGCTCACATACACTTCGCCCTCCAACACGCGCCGCAACGCCGCCAGCAGATTCTCCCCGCCCGCCTCCTTCATGATGTAGCCTCGCGCGCCCGCCCGCAGCACGCGCTCCGCGTAGATCACTTCGTCGTGCATCGAGATCACCAGGATCGGCAATTTCGGATACATCGCCTGCAGATCCTTGATGAACTCTATTCCGCTGCGTCCCGGCATCGTGATGTCCGTCAGCACGAGATCCACTTTGCCTTTTTCCAGCTCCTTCATCGCCGCCGCCGGATCTCCCGCCTCGCCGCACACCATCATGCCCGGCTGCTTGTCGATCAACTGCGCCAGCCCCGCTCGCATGAACGGATGATCGTCCACGATCAAAATTCGCTTTCGATCAACAGTCGCGCCGGTGGAAACGGAAACATTCGAGCCCGGGGGAGCCATATCCAATCACGTTTAGGGAGTTTGTCCTTCGGAGCGAGGCGAAGAATCGAGGCCTTCACCGCCCCGGCAAACGACAGCGAATTGTCACGCCTTTCCCGGGCTTCGAAACGACCTCCAGCTCCGCACCGATCACCGCCGCGCGGTGCTCCATCACCTGCAGCCCCATCCCGCGGCCTTTCGTCTTCTCCAACCCGCGCCCGTTGTCCCTGATCGTCAACTCCAGCCCGCCGTCTCCCGTCTCCTCCAGCGCGATCGTCACTTCCTTCGCGCCGCTGTGCTTCACCGCATTGTTCACCGCCTCCTGCGCGATCCGATAAAGATGTCCCGCCACCGCGTTGTCCTCGACCGCCACCGGCGCCGCGTATTCAAACCGGCACTTCAGCCGTCCCAGCGAGTTCGTCCGCTCCGCCAGCTCCACCAAACTCCCCCACAACGCCTCCGGCTCGTCCTTCACCGGCACCAACCCGCGTGCCATCGAACGCGTCTGCGAAATCGCCTCGCGCAGCATCCCGCCGATCCGATCCACCTGCTTCGCGATCTCCGGCTGCGACGCCACGTCCTCCTTCAACGACGCGCACATCATCTCGATCGCCGTCAACTGCTGCCCCAGCCCGTCGTGCAAATCCTGCCCGATCCGATGCTGCTCCCGCTCGCTCACCTCGAGCACCTCCTTCTCCAGCCGCAACCGCGTCCGCTGCGCCTCCTCCAGCGCGCGATCCCGTTCGATCGACGTCAACGCCCCGTCCACCACCGCGGGCAGCAACTCCAGCATCGCCGAGTCCTTCATCACGTAGTCCCGCGCGCCTTCCTTCATCACCTCGACCGCCACCTTCTCGTCGCCCTGCCCCGTCACGACGATGAACGGCACCGTGAACGACTCCTTCCGCAATCGCTTCAACAGCTCCGGCCCGCCCACGTCCTTCAATTTCAAATCCAGCACCATCAAGTCTGGCACGCGCTCGGCCAGCCGTTTCGCCGCCGCCGCACCCGAGTTCGCCGTCATCACGTCATACCCCGCCTCACCCAGGACGTCCGCCATCAGGATCAACAACCCTTCATCGTCGTCGACCACCAACACCGTCGCCCTCGCCGTGGACTTTTCCGCTCCCCGGCCTTCGTGTCCCTTCGTGTCCATTCGTGGTTGTTCTATTCCGTCCGCCGCCCCCTCACACCTTCTTCACCGGCGGCACCAACAACAGCGTCACGAACAACCCCAGCCGCCGGATCGCCTCCGCGAACTTCTCATAATCCACCGGCTTTTGCATATACACGTTGCACCCGAGTTGGTGACACCGCTCCACTTCGCGCACGTCGTCCGTCGTGGTCAGCATGATCACCGGCAGCTTGTGCAATTCGGGATCGGACTTCAGCCGTCGCAACACTTCGATTCCGTCCACCTTCGGCATCCGGATGTCGAGCAGCACGAGATACGTCTCGTTCGCCTGCGCCGATCGCGCATTTCCCGGCTTGTAGAAAAAATCCAACGCCGCCTGCCCGTCACGAAAATGCTCGATGCGGTTGCTCAATCCCGCCGCCTCCAGGTTTTGGCGAATCAGGATCGCGTGCCCTTCATCGTCTTCGACGATCAGGATGACAGGTTCGTTTTTCATGGGATCGTGTGTGCCTAAATTCATCTGCTGCGCTTCTCCTCTTTCTCAGTTCGTCGGCAGGGCCACGTAAAAGGTCGAGCCCACGCCTTCCTTGCTCTCCACCCAAATTTTCCCGCGCTGCCGCTCGAGCACGCGCTGCGCGATCGTCAAACCCAACCCCTCGCCCTGCGTCGCGTCCGGGTCCAGCCGGTGGAAAATCTCGAAGATCTTCGGCTGATGCGCCTCCGGAATTCCGATGCCGTTGTCCGTCACCGAATAAATCGATCGTCCCGCCTCCGTCCGCCCCTTGATCGCGATCCGCAACGGCCGTGCCGGGTCGCGATACTTCACCGCATTGTCGATCAGATTGGCGAACACCTGACTCACCTGCGCCTGATCTCCCAGGCAGGGCGGCAGCGTTTCCAGCTCCACCTCCGCCTTCGCCTCATCCAACTGAAACTTCGTCGCCGCCACCGCCGCCGCGATCAACGCATTCATGTCGATCGGCGCGATCGTCAGCGTCACCCGGCCCAGCCGCGAATAACGCAACAGACCCGCCAACAGCATCTCCATCTTGCTCACGCCGGCATTGATGAACCTCAACGCCTGCGGGATCGCTTCGTCCACCGGCTGCGTCAACGCCTCCGCCGACACTTTTCCGTCCTGCGCCTGCGCCACCGCCGTGCGGATTTTCTCGCACGCCCGCTGCAGTTGCTTCCCGAAACCCTGCACGTTCACCAGCGGCGAACGCAAATCATGCGACACCGTGTAAACGATCGCCTCCAACTCCTTGTTCTTCTCCGCCAGATCGCTCGCGAACCGCTCCAGCTCCGCCTCGTCCGCCTTGCGCTGCGTGATGTCCGTGCGGATCGCCACATACTGCACCGGCTTTCCCGCCGGGCTCAGAAAGGGAAAGATCGTCGTATCCACCCAATAATACGCGCCGTCCTTCGCGCGATTCTTGATCTCACCCTGCCAGACGCGCCCGCTTCCGATCGTCTGCCACAGATCGTGGAAGAACTCCTTCGAATGATACCCCGAGTTGATGATCCGGTGATCCTGCCCCAGCAGCTCGTCGCGCCGATACTTCGAAATCGCGCAGAACTTTTCGTTCACATACGTGATCTTCCCGCGCGCATCCGTGATCGCCACGATCGAATGCTCGTCGAGCGCCGCCTTCACGTCGCCCAACTCCTTCACCGTCGCGACCAGCTCCTTCGCCGACGCCTCATGCTCCGTCTTCAGGCGCTCGATCGTCGCAATCAATTCCTCCCGTGATAGCGTGGAATACTCGTTTGAAGCCACGCCTCACCCTGAGCGAACCGCCGCAATTGTCGCAAGCCCCGCCTCGTTGTCTGCCGGCTGCTTGGCTTTTCCGGCGCATCTCTTGTTTGCAAAATTTTTTACCGCGGTCGTCCCGCGGCGCGACGCCTCCGCGCTTCCTCCGACGTATAAGCGGGTTGCGCGCACGCCGATCGTCGCGCGCAGCCAGCTAAGAATTTTCCCTAGTCGGATACCGCCCGAGCTCCAATTCACCAACGCCGCGTCGTGCCGTATCCTCACGGCATGCAACACACCTCCCTCTCCCCCGTTGCTCCCTCCAGCTCCACTGCGGATGCCGTTCCGTCCGAACGCAGCGTGATCTCGCACCTCCAGCGGTCCGAAATCTTCCGCGACTACGTGAAAGCCTACGAGACCACCACCGGCCTCCCGCTCGCCCTGCGGCCCGTCGGCACTTTCCAGTCTCCCATCCACCAGTCGAAGCAGCTCAACCCGTTCTGCGCGCTCATGGCCGCTCATAACAAAACCTGCGCCGCCTGCCTCCGCATGCAGCAGTGCATGGAGTCCCAGGCCGGCAACGAGCCCGTCACCGCACAGTGCTTCGCCGGTCTCACCGAGTCCGCCGCCCCGGTCCGCGTCGGTGAAAACGTCATCGGCCACCTCCAGACCGGCCAGGTTCTCCTCTCCCCGCCCACCCGCGCCGGCTTCAAGAAGGTCGCCCGGCAGCTCGGCGAACTCGGCGCCACCTTCGACGAGGCGAAACTCGAAGCCGCCTACTTCCAGACCCGCGTCGTTCCGCGCAAACAATACGATTCCATGGTGCGGCTCCTCGGCGTCTTCGCCCAGCACCTCGCCTCGCTCAGCAACCAGGTCATGGTCCAGGAAGCCGCCGCCGAGCTTCCCGCCATCACCAAGGCCCGCGCGTTCATGGCCGAACACTACACGGAGGAGCTCACGCTCAACCAGGTCGCCCGCGCGGCCAACATGAGCGGTTTCTACTTCTGCAAGATCTTCAAGCGCGCCACCGGGCTCACGTTCACCGACTACCTCGCCCGTCTCCGCATCGAGGCCGTCAAGGAACGTCTCCTCAACCCGCACGTGCGCATCAGCGAGGCCGCCTACGCCTGCGGTTTCCAGTCGCTCTCGCAGTTCAACCGCGTGTTCCGCCGCATCGCCGGCGAGGCCCCGACGAAATACCGCGACCGCCTGCACGGCTCCGCTTCGCCCGTTGGCGCCTCGCGTTCGCTGGCCCACGCCGCATGATTCCTCCCGCTCGCGGGGGTCTGGAGTCCGTCCGGGAGCCCTCACTCCGGGCTTTCCTCGATACCGCATCCAATTTGCCGGTGCGATAGTATCCAAACTATGAACACAGACACTGCCCCGGAGTCCGCCGGCGAGCCGCGCACCCACAGCGAAAACATCCAGCACCGGCTCACCGATTTGATCGATCACCTCCACACCGACATCGAGCGCGTCCCCGAACCCCGCTTCCAAGCCCTGCTCGAAACCTCCGCCGAAGTCCTCACCGGCCTCCGCTCCGCCTTCCGCCACTACGACGAAGGCAAGGAAACCGCTTGGAAACGCTAGGCTGCCATTCCGCCGACAACATTAAAAAGCCCCCTCGTCATTCTGAGCGAAGCGAAGAATCCAGTTGGAGCCTCGCAGCCACATCAGCGCGCAAATCTCGCCCGCCATTCGCAACGCGGTGCTTCAGCCCGCACTGTCCTTCCTCGCCACCACCCGCGCCGCTTCCAGCATCCGCTTCACTTCGGCGCTCGCCTCCTTGCGACGCAGCACCCCGATCACGTTCCCCTCCGACCCGCCTCGCAGCGGCACCATCGCCAGCCGCGCCCCGATCGTCGGCCGCAATGATGTCGCCACGACCGACACCCCCTGCCCCGCCTCCACCGCCGCGATCAGGCTCGCCCCGCTGTCGCACTCCACGCTGAAGCGCAGCTTCCGTCCTTTTCCGATCATCGACTCGAGTCCTTCCGCATGCTCCGGATACTCGCGCCGCGACAACACCACCAGCGGCTCCCCCGCCAGCTCCGACGCACGGATGCTCTTCCGCTTCGCCAGCGCGTGCTCCCACGCCATCACGACGATCCACGGATAAACCTTTAATCGCTCGAACACCAAACCGCGCATCTCCCCTTCCCGCGGCAACACCGCCAGCGCCGCGTCCAGCCGCCCCGCACGCACCTCCGTCAGCATCTCCGCCGTGGTCAGATCGCGCAGTTCCACGCACGGCGGCTGCTCCGCGCCGCGCAATTCGCGCAACAGCTTCGGCAAAAACTCCTGCGTCGGCCCCGGTGCGTATCCAAGTTTCAACTCCCCGCATCCTCCCTTCGCCGCCGCCCGCGCCGCCTTCGTCGCCTGCTCCACCTGCCGCAGCACCGGATAACACTCCTCGAGAAACGCCCACCCCGCCGGCGTCAGCCGCACCGATCGCTGCCCGCGCTCCAACAACGGCGTGCCCACCTCCTCCTCCAGATCGCGAATCTGCCGGCTCAGGGGCGGCTGCGACACATTCAACCGCGCCGCCGCCCGCGTGATGTTCTGCTCCTCGGCGACAGCGACGAAATAGCGGAGATGTCGAAGTTCCATGCCGCCATACCCCAAAGGTATGGCAACCCCACCAACACGATATTTCCGGCCCGCGGGCAAGCGCGATATCCTCCGGCCCACTCCTTCCCGCCATGACCCGCACGCTCCTCCACCGATTCATCCGCCGACAGGAACGCACGCTCGACGCGCCGCTCCACTACCTTCGCGAGATCGCCGACAGCTCTCCCGCCGCGTTCTTCAAGTTCGCGCTCCTCGTCCCGCTCGGCACCCACCGACGCTTCCTGCCCCTCGAGGCCTGGCACGTCGCCCGCGTCGCCGCCACGTTCGCCGAGGACTGCGGCACCTGCGCCCAGATCGCGCTCAATCTCGCGCGCCGCGACCGCATCTCTCCCTCGCTGCTGCGCGCCGTGATCTCCGGGAACGACAACGCCCTCCCGCCGCCGCTCGCCGACATCAACCGTTTCGTCCGCCTCCTTTTGCGACGCCACGACGATCCGCTTCTGCGCGAACGCCTCGTCAGCCACTTCGGACGCAACGGCTTCATCGAGCTGGGCCTCGTCATCGCCACGTCCCGCTTCATCCCCGGCCTCAAGCGTGCCCTCGGCCACGCCCAAAGCTGCGCGCTCCTTCGCTTCGAAACCTCCCTCGCCGCCTAAACCTTTTTCATCATGCAAACACTGACCACCACCCACCTCCCCACGCGCGTCTCCCCGTCGCGTTTTCGATCCACGTTCCTCGCGCTCGTTCGCACCGACTCGTCCACGACCGCCACCGTCGCGCGCATCGCCCTCGGCGCCACCATGCTGCCGCACGGCCTCCAAAAGACCGTCGGCTGGTTCGGCGGCTACGGCTTCACCAACACCATGCACTGGTTCACCGACTCGATGAACATCCCCTGGATCTTCGGCTTCGCCGCGATCGTCGCCGAAAGCCTCGGCGCCCTCGCCCTCCTCGCCGGCTTCGCCACGCGCATCGCCGCCCTCGGCGTTGGCGCCGTGTTCCTCACCGCCGTCGCCACGATTCATTACCAGTTCGGTTTCTTCATGAATTGGGAAGGTTCCCAAGGCGGCGAAGGCGTCGAATACTTCATCCTCGGTCTCGCGCTTGTCACCATCGTTCTGATACAGGGCGGCGGCCGCCTCAGCGTCGACCGCGCACTGAGTTCGCCATCCGGCAATTGATCGATGCCCCGCCCGGCTCATCGCACCGCCTACTGGCGCGCGCTCGTCTTCGCGACGCAGCGCGCGCCCTTTTCCCATGTGCCCGCCGCCCCGTTCCCAGCCCGCGACCTCCCTCGCGCCATTGCACCGCTCCCTCCTCTCCACCTGCCCGCCTTCCCTGCGCACGCTCGTCCTCCTCACCCTCGCCCTCGCCGCCCTGACCCTTGCGCTCCACACGTTCCGCTGAAAATGGAAGTGTCATACGTTATATGACACTTTCCGCGCCGCCTCCGGCGCTTCCATTTCACCTTCCCGCTCAAGTTTTGGCGGCGGCGCCCGCCCTCAGCCGCACCTCGAACACCGCTCCGCCTTCCGTCGCATTGCGCAAACCCACGCGTCCTCCGTGCGCCTCCACAATCGCGCGCACCATGCTCAGCCCGAGTCCCCACCCGCGCTCCGACCGGCTCCAGTCTCCGCGATAAAGCCGCTCCCACACGCGCGCCTGCTCCGCGACCGGCACGCCCGGGCCCGTGTCCTGCACGCTCAACACCGCGTCGCCGTTCTCGCGCATCGTGCGCACCGTCACGCTGCCGCCCGCCGGCGTGTATTTGACCGCATTGTCGACAAGGTTCGCGATCGCCTGCCTGAGCCGTGTCGCATCTCCCAGCACCGGCAGCGTCGCCTCGCCCTCCACCTTCAACGTCACCGGCTTCGCCTCCGCCACTTCCGCATACAACTCCGCCGCGCTCCGCGCCAACGCGCTCAAATCGCATTCGGATTTCTCCAGCTTCAACACGCCCGCCTCCGCCTCCGAGATTTCCATCAGCGCCCGCAACAACCGCAGCACGTCATCCGCCTGCTCCACGCAATCCGCCAGCGCGTCCGTCTGCGCTCCGGTTCCGCCGTTCATCGCCGCCCCTTGCAGCGCCAGCTCCGCCGTTCCGCGCAACCGCGTGAGCGGCGTGCGCAAATCATGCGCCACGTTGTCCAGCGCCTCGCGCATCGCGCGCAACAGCCCCGCATTCTTGTCGAGCACCGTGTTGAACGCCCGCACGAGTTCCGCCACGTCGTCGTCGCGCTTCGGCGGCGGCACGCGCGCATCGAGCTCACCCGTCGCGATGATCCGCTGCGCCGTCGCGATCACGTCGCGCAGGGGCCGCGTCGCCCGCCGCGCCGCCACCACGCCCGCCACGAAACCCACCACGACCACCGCGCCGCCGACCCAAAGAAACGTTTTCCGCAGCGGCGCCAGCAACACCGCGCGACTGTCGGTGCTCCGCCCCACCTGCAGCAAAAACCCGCCCGGCAACACCCGTCCCGCCACCGCCAGATCCTGTTGCTCATCCTTCGGCACGCGCACGGTATATGTCCGCCGCTCCGTCCAGCCGCCCCAACCATCCGGCACCGCCACCCGCCGCGCATCCTCCTCGATCCACCCCGGCGGAATCAGCCCCCAGATCGCATCGCCACGCGGACCGATCAAACGAATGAACAACGACCGCACGCGCGGCGACGCGCTGTCCTCCGCCACCCGCTGCCGCAATCCGTTCAAACCCGACGCTCCGTAAATATCCGCATACTGCTGCAACCGCAGTTGCAACGCCTCCGCCTCCTGCGCCTCGATCTGCCGTCCGAGCGTCCAATACAGCAGCCCGAAGATCGCCGTGAACCCCGCCGTGAACATCGCCGCAAACCACAAGCTTAACCGCACCGCCAGCGACCGGCGCGGATCAAAACTTCGTCTCCTTCCTTTCCGTTCCGCTTCCATGCACATCAGCTCCGGCTCGGGTCCCGGCCCTCAGCTCCGGGCTCCCTTCCGGAACACATACCCGACCCCGCGGAGCGTCTCGATCCGCGTCTTCTCCGGATCCACTTTGCTGCGTAGTCGCGACATCAATACATCCACGACGTTCGTCTGCGGATCGAAGCTGTAATCCCAGACGTGCTCCAAAATCATCACTTTCGTCACCGGCCGCCCCGCGTGCCGCAGCAAATACTCCAACAACGCGAACTCCCGCGGCTGCAACTCCACCGGCCGCCCGCCCACCGTCACCGTCCGCGCCACCAGGTCCATCGTCACGTCGCCCGCCGACAGCTTCGTCGCCTCCGGTGTCCGCGTCGCCCGCCGGATCAACGCCTGCAATCGCGCCGACAGCTCCGCGAACGCGAAGGGCTTCGTCAGATAATCGTCCCCGCCCGCCTGCAATCCTTTCACCCGATCCTCCACCGTCGCCCGCGCGCTCAGGAAAAGCACCGGCACGTCGCTCCGCTGCGCCCGCAACCGCCGCACCAGACTCAACCCATCCAACCCCGGCAGCATGATATCCACCACCGCCGCGTCGAAATCCGTCGAGCTCGCCAGCGCCAATCCCGTGTCGCCGTCGCTCGCATGGTCCACGGCGTAGCCTTCCTGTTTCAGGCCTTTCACCACAAAGGACGCGATCTTCGCATCGTCTTCGACTACGAGCACACGCATGGGAATTCGAAACTCGGATCAACCGTTGATGAGGGGTCTATGACGCTCGCCTTCGTCAAAAACAACAAAAGAGCTCCGGGCGTTCCCACACCCGGAGCTTGACCCTGCACACAAACCACAAACCCCTGCTGACAATTCTTATTCGCCGTCGTCCGTTTCCGATTCGTCGACGACCAGGTAGCGCGTTCCGCGCTGGTTCCAGATCCGCACGAGCGTCTGCTTGCTCTCCGCGTTCTCGGTCAAACGGATCGCATCTTCCGCATTCCGCACCGGCGAACGGTTGATCTCCTGGATCACATCGCCCGGCTGCAACCCCGCCGCCGCCGCCGCCGAATCAGGCTCGACGCTCGTCACGAGCGCACCGCGCACATTCCGCGGCACGCCGAACTCACGTCGCGCCTGCGCATCGAGATCCGACACGCCCACCCCGCGCAGCGTGCCCGTGTCGTCGGGGCTGAACGATCCGTCGTTTCGCGCCAGCGCGCGGTCGCCCGGACGCTTCGTGATCGTGACTTCGATCGTCTTCCTGTCTCCGTCGCGCAGCACTTCCGTCTTCACCTTCTCGCCCGGCGGCACCGTCGCGACCGTGAGCTTGAGGTGACGCGCATCGTTCACCGTCTTGCCGTTGAATTTCGTGATGATGTCGCCGTTCTGCAGCCCCGCTTTATCCGCCGGACTGTCCGGCACGACGTCGGCCACCAGCGCACCCTTCCGTTCCTTCAGTTCAAAATGCTCCGCCAGCGTCGACGTGATGTCCTGCACGCTCACTCCGAGATAGCCGCGGATCACCTTCCCGTTCTTCACGAGCTGCTCCATCACGTTCCGCGCGAGATTCGCCGGCACCGCGAATCCGATGCCCTGAAACCCGCCGCTCCGGCTGAGAATCGCCGTGTTGATCCCGATCAGCCGCCCATGCGCATCCACGAGTGCACCACCCGAGTTGCCCGGATTGATCGCTGCATCCGTCTGGATGAAATCTTCATAATCGAGCCCGAGCGTCGCGCGCCCGAGTCCGCTCACCATTCCGCTTGTAACCGTCTGGCCGATACCGAACGGATTTCCCACCGCCAGCACCTTGTCGCCGACCTCGACCTTGTCGCTGTCGGTAAACGTGATCGCCGGCAGATCCTTCGCATCGACTTTGATCACCGCGAGGTCCGTCTCCGGATCCGTGCCCACCACTTTCGCCGTCAGTTCGCGACCGTCGTTCAACGACACCTTGATCGTGTCCGCGCCGCGCACCACGTGGCTGTTCGTCAAAATATAGCCATCCTCACTCACGATCACACCCGAGCCCAACCCCTGGGTCGGCGGCTGCCGCAACGCGCCTCCGCGCCGGTTGCCAAACTGCCGCCCTTGATCGCCGAAGAATTCCCGGAAGCCCGGCAGATCGAAAAACGGATGTCCTTCCATCACCGGCACACTCTTCGCCTTCTCCGCCACAAGCACCTTCACGACGCTCGGCGTCACCTTCTTCACGATGGGCGCATAACTGGCTCCCAGCGGCGACGACGCATCCGACGCAATCGGCTTATCGTCGACCTTCACGGTCACCGAAGGATTCGAGCCGGCCGTCGCCGACCAAGCCACTCCGCCCAATCCGCCAATCCCGAAAAGCGCGAGCGCGAGCAGCGCCGCGCGTGTGCGAGAATGTTTCTGTGAGTTCATATGCGAAAGTCCTCTGTTTGGTTTCGCCCAAGATCGCACATCGCCCCTTCCCGCTCCTTTCCCGAACCTTACAATTTTGAAGGGTAGGCCGACCCGCCCCCGCCCACTTGACTCGTCCGCGCCGCGCGCTTTCGTCCCTCCCCGTGCCGCGCTTCCGCCAACTCGCCTGCCTGCTGCTGGTTGCCCTCTGGCTTCCCGCCACCGCGCATTGCGACTTCGAAGCGATCGGCCTCGACCAAATCTTTCACTGCGCGACCGATCACCACGCGCCTTCGGCCGATGCCAAGCCGTCCGACACGTGCGAGGTCGTCGAAAGCGGCTGGATCAAGCGCGCTCCTTCCGAGATCGATCTCACCGTCCCGGTCGCCGCCTGCCTCTGCCTGATCTGCACCTGCACGATCACGCCGGCTTCCTCGCGCGACCTCGCACCGCTCTCGCTCACCGAGCGCACCGCCGCGCCGCCCGAATTCGGCCGCACCTGGCAGTTTGATTTCCGCGCCGCGCTTTCTCCGCGCGCGCCTTCGTTCGCGTCTTAACGGCCACACCCGCAGCGCCCGTCTTCGCGCTGCGTCGACACTCGCGGACTTCCGACGCCCTGCGTCGCCGCCGCTCAACCGCAGCTTTCGCGCTGCATCCGTCGCACCGTTATGAACGCACGTCTCGCTTTCCGTCTCCTTCTTCCCGCCACCCTCTTCGCCGGCGAATCTTCCGCCGCCATCGAGTCGCTCGCCCGCGAAATCGTTTCGCAAAATCCCGAGCTCCGCTTCTACGAAGCCGAACTCGACGCCGCCCGCGCGTCGTCCCGCGCCGCCGCGTCCCGCGAGAATCCCGAGCTTTCCATCTCCGCCGGACGCAAACGCATCCACGATTCCGCCGGGCTGCTCGCCGGCGAAGGCACCGCCTGGTTCGTCTCGCTCACCCAAACCTTCGATTGGCCCGGCCGCCTCGCCCTCCGCAAAGCCATCGCCAACCGCGACGTCGCTCTCGCTGAACTCGGCCTCGACCGTTTCCGCGCCGCGCTCCTCTCCCGCGCGCGAACCCTCTCCTTCGGCCTCGCCGCCGCCCGCGAAAAATCCGACGCCGCCGGCGAGGTCGCCGATCGCTTTCGCGCGCTGAAAGAAACCTTCCTCTCGCGCGATCCCGCCGGCCTCACCCCATTGCTCGAGACCCGCGTCATCGAAGCCCAGGAGCTCGCCCTCCAACGCCGTGCGACCGACGCCTCTCTCGCCGCCCAATCCGCACTCGTGGAACTCAACCAGCTCCGCGGCGTCGATCCTCTCGCTTCTCTCGATCCGGCGCCCGCTCAACTCGTCTTCACCGCCGCACCGCCCATCGAAGATCTCCTCGCCGCCGCGCGCGAAAACCACTTCGAACTCCGCGCCAAACAGCTCGAACTCGAACAACAGGGTTTCGTCGTCCGCTTGGCCCGAAATCAACAGCGTCCGTCGATCAGCGTCGGGCCTTTCTTCGAACGCGAATCCGCCACCGAGCGCGAAACCACCATCGGCCTCGGCGTCTCCGTTCCTCTTCCGTTCTCTTCCCGCAACCGCGCCGAGGTCGACGCCGCCGAATCTCGCCGCCGCCAGGCCGAGACCGCGTTGCTCGTCGCCACGCGGGACGCCGAACGCGAAGTCCTCGCCGCCGCGCAGGAGTTCTCCACCAAGCTCGCCGAAATCCAGCGCTGGTCGCCCGACTCCGTCGAAAAATTCCGCGAAGCCGCCGAACTCGCCGACCGCCACTACCGCCTCGGCGCCGTCCCGCTCTCCACCTACGTGGAACTTCAAACCGCCTACCTCGACGCCGTCGACGCGCTCCTCGACACCCAACTCGAAGCCCTCGACGCCGCCCTCCGGCTCCAACTCCTCACCGGGCTCGATCTCGACCTCGTCTCGCTCTCGCCATGAGAACGTCTCTTACACTCGCGTTCGCCGCGCTCGTCATCGTCGCACTCGGCGGCTGCTCCGACACCCACGCGACCGACGAACACGATCACGACCACGACGACCACGCCGCCAGCACCTACGAGGAGGGCCGTGGCCTCCAGCTCACCGAAACCGCCGCGAAATTCGCCGGCATCGAAATCGCCGATTACACCGGCGAGCTTCCTCCCACCGCCGTCCTCCGCACCGTGCGCGGCGATTTCGTCTTCGTCCAAAACGACGGCTGGTTCCGCCGTATTCCCGCGGATCATCTCCGGAAGGGCGACCGCATCGTTGTATCCGGAATTCGGACACTCCGCATCGCTGAACTCCAGGCCATCAACGGCGGCGCCCACACCCACTGATGCTCGAACACCTCGTCGACTTCTCCCTGCGGCGCCGCGGTCTCGTTCTTTTCGCCGCCGTCGTCCTGGTCGCCGTCGGACTCTGGTCCGCCACGCGCATTCCCATCGATGCCGTGCCGGACATCACGAGTCCGCAGGTTCAGATCAACACCGCCGTCGCCGCCCTCGCGCCCGAGGAAATCGAGTCCGCCGTCACCTGGCCGATCGAGTCCGCCATGGCCGGACTCCCCGGCATGACCGAGCTCCGTTCGCTCTCCAAATTCGGTCTTTCGCAGGTCACCATGACCTTCGACGACGACGCCGACATCTACCTCCTCCGCCAACTCGTCACCGAACGCCTCAACGAAGCCCGCGATCAACTCCCCGCCAACGTCTCGCCCTCCCTCGCCCCCATCAGCACCGGCCTCGGCGAGATTCTCTACTACACGCTTCGCTATCGCGACGACGCCCCCCATAAACCCGCGGATCGCGACGCCCAGCTTCGCGAACTCCGCCGCCTTCACGATTACACCGTCAAACCGCTTCTTCGTGCCACACCCGGCCTCGCCGAGGTCAACGCGATCGGCGGCTACGAGCGCCAGTTCGTCGTCGAACCCGACCCCGCGCGCCTCGCCGCCGCCGCCGTTTCCTTCGACGACCTCGTCGCCGTCATTCGCGCCAGCACTGAGAACGCCGGCGGTGGCATTCTCGAAATCGGCGGCGAAGCTGTCGTCATCCGCGCCGACACCCGCGTCAAAACACCCGCCGAGATCGCCACGCTTCCCGTCAAATTCGCCGCCGGCGCCGCCCCACTCACCGTCGGCGATCTCGCCTCCATTTCGATCGGCTCGGCCGTTCGCACCGGCGCCTCGACCGAAGATGGCGAAGAAACCGTCACCGGCGCCGCCATCATGCGCGCCGGAGAAAACGGACGCCTCGTCGCCCAGGCCGCCGCCGCCCGTCTCGCCGAAATCCAACCGAAGCTTCCCGAGGGCGTCGAAATCCGCGTCGTCTACGACCGCTCCGACCTCGTCAACGCCACCATCCACACCGTCGAGAGAAACCTCCTCGAGGGCGCGATTCTCGTCGCCGCCATCCTCCTCGCCTTCCTCGGCAACTGGCGCGCCGCGCTCCTTGTCGCTCTCGCGATCCCGCTCTCGTTTCTCTTCATGCTCACCGGTCTGGCGCAGACCAAACTCTCCGCCAACTTGATGAGCCTCGGCGCGATCGACTTCGGCCTGATCGTCGACGGCGCGATCGTGATGATCGAAAACATCCTCCGCCATCTCGCCGCGCGACAAGCCACGCTCCAACGCCCGCTCACCGTCGACGAACGCCTCCACCTCATCCGCGAAGCCTCGCACGAGGTCGTCCGCCCGATGTTCTTCGGCGTCCTCATCATCACGCTCGTCTACGTTCCGATCCTCGCGCTCGGCGGTATCGAGGGGAAAATGTTTCGCCCGATGGCGATCGCCGTCATCTTCGCGCTGCTCGGCTCGCTCCTGCTCGCGCTCACGTTGATGCCCGCGCTCGCCACCTGGCTCGTCGGACGCGGCCACTTCACCTCCCCTTCTAAAACCCAAGAAAGCCGCCCCCACACCACCTTCCTCACCCGCACCGCCCAAGCCCTCTATACACCTCTCCTCGCCCGGGCGTTTCGTCTCCGCTGGCTCGTCCTCGCCGCCGCCGCGTTCGTTCTCAACGTCTCCGCCTGGCTCTTCGGTCGCCTCGGCGCCGAGTTCGTTCCTCAACTCGACGAAGACTCCCTCTCCATCCAGATGATCCGCGGCAACAGCGTCGCGCTCACCGACTCCATCGATCTCCAACGCCGCTCCGAGAAGCTCCTGCTCGAGCGTTTCCCCGAGATCAGCCACACGTTCTCACGCATCGGCACCGCGGAGATCGCGACCGATCCAATGGGTCCCAACGTCGCCGACACCTACGTCTTCTTCCAGCCGCGCGAGCGCTGGCGGAAAATCGACGGCCGCACCGCCACCAAAGCCGAGCTCATCGAGCTGATTCGCGACGAGCTCACCGCCACCATCCCCGGCCAATCCTATCTTTTCACTCAACCCATCCAGCTTCGCTTCAACGAAATCATGGCCGGCGCCCGCGCCGATCTTTCCCTCAAAATCCACGGCGACGACTTCGAAAAACTCGAATATCTCGCCGCCGACGCCCGCGAAATCCTCCGCGCGATCCCCGGCGATTCCGACGTCGAGTTCGAAGCCCTCGGTCGCCTGCCAACCCTCGAGATCACACCCAAACGCGACGCCCTTCAGCGCCTCAATCTCCACCCTGACGAAATCAACCGCCTCGTCTCCACCGCCCTCGCCGGCGAGACCGCCGGCACCATCGTCGAGGGCAACCGCCGCACCGACATCGTCGTTCGCCTGCCCGAAACGCGACGCCTCGATCTGGCCGTGCTCCAGGATCTCCCCGTCACCACCGCGCACGCACAAGTGCCGCTCTCGCGCATCGCCGACATCCAGGTCGTCGACCGCGTCGGCACGATCTCCCGCGAACACGGCCAGCGCCGCGTCGCCTTGCTGATCAACGTCCGCGGTCGCGACACCGAAAGCTTCGTGCGCGAAGCGCAAACCCGCCTCGAACAGCAGCTCGATCTGCCCGACGGCTATTACTTCGAATTCGGCGGCCAGTTCGAAAATCTGCAAGCCGCCCGCGCCCGCCTCGCCGTCGTCGTGCCCGCCGCCCTCGCCCTCATTCTCGTCTTCATCTACGCGAGCCTGGGCAGCGCGCGACAAACCGCGCTCGTTTTCCTCTGCGTGCCGCTCGCCACCACCGGCGGCGTATTCGCGTTGTGGCTACGCGACATGCCGTTTACCATCTCGGCCGGCATCGGCTTCATCGCCCTCTCCGGCATCGCCGTCCTCAACGGCCTCATGTTGATCTCCTTCGTCAACCAGCTCCGCGCCCGCGGTGTCGACGTGCGCGACGCCTGCCTCGAGGGCACGCTCACCCGCCTTCGCCCCATGCTCCTCACCGCACTCGTCGCGTCGTTCGGCTTCGTGCCCATGGCTCTTTCCACCAGCCCCGGTGCCGAGGTTCAGCGCCCGCTGGCCACCGTCGTCATCGGCGGCGTGATCACCTCCACCTTCCTTACGCTCGTCCTTCTGCCGATTCTCTACGACTGGCTCGAATCTCGCTCCGCCCGCACCAATAATCACAGGTAATCGTTGGCTACGCGCGACAAACTTCCCTACCGTTCGCCGCACACATGTCGACCTTCCTTGGGATCACCGTAGAAGTCCTCGTCATCCTCCTGCTCGTCGCCGCCAACGGCTTCTTCGTCGCCGCCGAATTCGCGCTCGTCAAAGTCCGCGCCAGCCAGCTCCGCCCGCTCGAAAAAACCGGCGGCACCCGCGTCAAATTCGCGCTCCGCGCCACCAAACACCTCGACGCCGCCCTCTCCGCCACGCAGCTCGGCATCACGCTCGCCAGCCTCGGCCTCGGTTGGGTCGGCGAACCCTTCCTCGCCAAGCGGATCGAGCCCCTCCTCGCCCACGTCGGCATCACCGACCCCACCGCGATTCATTCCATCGCGTTCGCGCTCGCCTTCGCGGTCATCACCTTTCTCCACATCATCTTCGGCGAACTCGCCCCGAAGTCGCTCGCGATCCAGCGCGCGAAGGAGGTTTCCCTCTGGGTCGCCGCGCCGCTCATGGGTTTCTACTACCTCTTCCTGCCGGCGATCTTCGTCCTCAACGGCACCGCCAACAAATTCCTCAAATGGGCCGGGCTCGGCCCGGCGAAGGAGGGCGACCACGAGTTCAGCGCCGACGAACTCGAATACGTTTTCAGCCACGCGCGCCACACGCATCCCGGCGACGCCCTCGTCAACAAGCTCATGGTCCAGTCGCTGCGCGTTCGCCAAACCTTCGCGCAACAAATCATGCTGCCGCGCGAACAGGTCACCGCGCTCTGGCTCGACAAACCGCTCTCCGAAAATCTCCGCACCGCGCAAACCTCCGGCTACAGCCGTTTCCCCGTGTGTCGCGGTTCGCTCGACAACGTCGAAGGCATCCTGCTCGTCCGCGAATGGCTCTGGCAAATCCAGGCCCTCGGCCCCGACGCCCCGTTCGAACCGCTCCTGCGCGACGTGCTCACCTTCGAGCTGAAAACACCGCTGCCCGTCATGCTCGAGCGTTTCCGGCTCGCGCGCAGCCACCTCGCCATCGTGGTCGATGCCGACAAGAAACTCGCCGGCATCGTCACCTTCGAGGATGTCATCGAGGAAATCGTCGGCGACGTGCGCGACGAATTCGACATCGGCAGCGGCCCCGTCTTCGACCGCTCCGAGCGCAGCATCGTCGTCAGCGGCACGCTCACGCTGCGCGAGCTCCAGGCCGAAACCGGCTGGCCGCTCGAATGGCTGCCGCGCGAAACCGTCGCGCAATGGTTCACCAAAGCGCTCGCCCGCATCCCGCGCCGCGACGAAAACACCCTCATCGGCGACTACCGCGTGACCGCCCTTGACGTCACCGCCGATCGCATCCGTCGCGTCCGCATCGACCGCTTGGAAAACGCCTCGTAACGCGTTTCCTGCTCATGGAAGCGCGGTGCCCTCACCGCGCAAAACCCCCGCCAAGAATTCCCATGAAACCTCTCCCCGTTCTCCTTTCGCTCTCGCTCCTCGCGCTCGCCGGCTGCTCGAAAGACACACACGACCATCCGCACCAGCTCGACGAAAGCCGCGACCACCACGTGCACCAAGGCCCGCATCACGGCACGCTCGTCGAACTCGGCGATCACCAATACTCGATCGAGTTCGTCCACGATCCCGCCGCGCAGACGCTCTCGCTCTACGTGCTCGACGCTCACGCCGAAAATTTCATCCGCATCCCCGATCGCGCGATCGAGGCGATCGTTCAGCGCAGCGGCCAGCCGACTTCCCTCACGCTCAACGCCGTCGCGAACCAGGCCACCGGCGAGACGGTCGGCGACACCTCGCAATTCACCGCGACCGCCGAATGGCTGAGCTCGCCCCAAACCATCGAGCTCGCGATCCCCTCGCTCTCCGTCCGCGGTATGGCCTTCCAGGACATCCGTGCCCTCGTCGCCCCACGTTGACTCCGCTTCATCGCTGATGGAGGCGCGGCGCCCCGCCGCGCAATTTCCTGCGGCCAATAAAAAGGCGGCCCTTCCAGGCCGCCTCGAATAGTCTGCCAGCGGTGATTCCGCGCTTTAGAAGCGCACCATCACACCCGCGTTGAACGACCGCGGCGCTCCGAAGAACACTTCGGCGCGCTGCGCGCTGTGACGCGACGCGAGGTTCAAGCCCACCGACTCGAACGAGCTCTCGTCCGTCGCATCGGAGATGTAGGTCTCGTCCAGCAGGTTGAACACGTGGAAGAACACCGATACATCGAACCGATTCGAGAAGCTCGGCAGGTCGTAGTTGATGTGCAGGTCGAACAGCAGGTAGTCCGGAATCTGCCACGAGTTTTCACGATCGCCCACCACCGTGCGCGACTCCGGCGTGAAATCGGAGTAGTAGCGGTCATACCAGCGGCCCAGCACCTTCACCGACAATCCGTTGGCCGGATAGACCGTCGTGCCGAGCGCGATCTGGGTCTGCGGCGCATCGCCCACGCTCACGCCGTCGATGTAGTAGACCGGGGAACCCGAGGTCTGCTGCCCCGTGCTGATGGCGAACACCTCGCCCTCCACGTCGTCCGTGTATTTCCAGTTGCCGAAGGAAGCCGCGAGGTCGAACCGCACGAACTTGTTCGGGCGATACGCGCTTTCGATTTCGACACCATTGTAGTTCGAATCGACGCCGCGCAGATACGTGATCGTGTCCGCGCTTTCGTTGGTCACCGACACCGTGCGGTCACGCCACTTCGTGAAATACGCGTTCGCGCTCACGTTGAACTTGCCGCTGTCGCTGGTCCAGCGAAGGCCGGTTTCAAACGAGGTGAACTTCTCGTTCTTCGAGCCGTTCACCAGCGTGCCGACCGTGTCGTTGATCACGCCGTCGAAGATCGGGGTCTTCGACACCCAGCCCGCGTTGGCGAACGCGCTGAGGTTGTTCGACAGGTCGTAGCTCACGCCGCCCTTGATCTGGTGCCCGTCGGTCGAGCCCGGGTTCAGCGTATACTTCTCGGAGGAGCCGGGCGCAGCGCGGCGGAAGTGGTCGATGAATTTGTAGTCGATCACCGAATACCCATACACGCCAAACGCGTGCACGCGTTCGGCGTCATACTGAGCCGTGAGGAAGCCCGCCAGCCAGTCGACTTCATTCGTGTTGAAGTAGTCCACCTTGTCGCCGAGTCCGAGCTTCGTGTTCGCGCCGTCCGCCCAGAACTCGCTCGCTTGCGCCACCGTGGGCAGGTAGTAGTCGCCGCCCAGCAGGTCGCGCACTTCGCGGAAGTGATCGATCTTCGCCGTGCGCCAGTCGAGACCGGCGGTGAGCGTCAGCTCTGGCGTGACTTCATACGAGAGCTTCGAAACCGCGCCAAACTGATCCTGGTTGTTCACGCTGTTGCGCAGAATACCGAGCGATTGCCCCGCCGTCTTCGCGGTGCCGTTGGCCGCCACCGCGCCGGCATTGCTGGCGATCGTGGCGTCCCAGTTGATGTTGCTGCCGTATTTGGCGACCGTGTTCGGATAACGCGCGAACGCCGCGCTGCTCGAGCCGTTGTTCAACGTGCCCGCGCCGCCGCCGCGACCGCCGGAATAGTAGAAGACCGAGGTCAGCTTCACGTCCGGCGAGATCGTCGCATACCAGTTCAGGTTCACCTGCGGCTTGTGGAAATAATTCTCGCGCTCGTTGATGTGATCCGGGTCTTCGCGGCTGTGCAGGCCGCCCCAGTAGAACTGCTTGCCCGCGTAGGAGCGGCTCACCGGCGCCACGTTCTGGTTATAGTTGAAGCCGGCATTGATCGGCCCTTGGCGCAGCGCGCCCGCGTCGGCGCCGGACGCCGTGCTGTAGATCTGCTCGTCCGTGAAGCCCATGGCCCGCGCCTCCGCGATGGAATACGCCGCGATGTTCGAAGCGAACGACCGCTGGCCGTGGCGCTGCGGCGCACCGAGAGCAAAGAGTTCCAAACGGTGGTTCTCGTTCACGATCCAAGTCGCGCCGATGTAGTAACCCAGGCCGCGCGACCACGCCCCGTTCGGGTAGCCTTCGCCGGTCTTCGCCATGCCCGCGACCGTCAGCGCGAACTTGTCCTGCAGGAGACCCGTGTTCACCACACCCGTCGCCTTGAAGAAGTGATCGCTGCCGAATTCCACCTTCGCCGAGCCGCCGCGATGCGTCGCGGTCGGGTCCGTGATGATGTTCATCGTGCCGCCGATGGAGGGCGTGGGCAGCGAGACATTGCTCAACCCGCGCTGAATCTGAATCGTGCTGGTCACGTCGCCCAACACGTCCCAGTTCGACCAATACAGCCAGCCGTTCTCGATGTCGTTCGTGGGCACGCCGTTGATCAGGATGCCGACATTGCGCTGACTGAACCCGCGCACGTTGACGCGCGCGTCACCCGCCGCACCGCCGTCCGCCGTGGCGAAAACCGAAGGCGCCGAATTCAGCACCAGCGGAATGTCCCGCGACCCGAGTTCCCGGGTGATGACGTCCTTTCCGAGTTCCGTGAAAGCCACCGGCGTTTCGCCCGGAATCGCCTGGTCGGAAAATGCTTTCATCTCCGTGACCGTGAATGTCTCACGCACGATCAGATCGCTGTCGTCCGCCGTCGCTTGCCCGAATCCCGGAAGCGCAAGCGTCACGGCGCCCAGGGTCGCCAGACCTTTGATTAGTTTACGCGTAGTTTGCATCGTTTGCCTTGGTTCAACGTTCAGTGTGTTGTCGGCGAATCTGAGGTGCCGCCCCAAATGGATGAGGTCAAGGCTTCGGTCCCGCCCCGGGAATCCACCCCGGAGACATTTTGCCCCGCCGTAACAGTCCGCTGGCAATTTACGCGAAAATCGCCGCCTGTCTGCAAAAGTCGCCTCGCCAAACGAAAAAGGGTGGCCGCAACCGCGGCCACCCTCGCGAACAAACTCCTCTGATCCGCCGGAGTCCTTCTTAGAACCGCAGCCGCGCACCGACCTGGATGCGCCAGCGCGACTGTCCTTCCTCGAACACGAACTGATCCGGCGCGAGATTCGACACCGCCGCCGTCGGCGAAGCCTGCTGCGGCAGAATCCGGCCCTCCGCATCATAGCTCGCGGGCCCCAGCCGGTTGCGGCGGAACATCTCGCTGCCGAAATGTTTCTGGTTCGCTTCGACGTAGTAGCCGCCGAAGATGTCCTCGCTCAGGAACGCGCCGAAGTTGATGAAGTCGAGGAACAGCTCGACCTCGGCCGACTTGTAGAGGCCCACCCGCTGCGACAAACGCAGGTCGAGTCGGTTGATCCACGGTCCGAGGAACGCATTCTTCGGCGCCACTCCGCCCGCGTAGCGGCTGAGCCCGCTCGCCTCGAGAAACGCGAAGTAGGCGTCGATCTGCGCCGTGCTCATGTTGCTGAAGTTGAACCGCGGATCATCGACCCCCGACGGCACCGCAACCGCGTCGTTCGCGGTCTGGCCGTCGCCATTGATGTCGCTCGAATACACCCAGCTATACGGCTCGCCGGAACGCGCCTCATAGTAGAGCGACACCGTCGTCGTCCAGTCGCGGAAGAATTTGAACTGCCGCGCCACGCTCAACTGGAAGCGATGCCGCACCTCGAAGTCCGAGCGCGCCTCCTCGACCGTGCTTTGGTTGAATACCACGTTGCGCTGCCACTGGCCCGACGCCGTCGTCTGTCCGAACGACTGCGCATCCGTGGCCGAACCGTGCGTGTAGCTCGCGAAGTAGCTCCAGTTGTCCTTCATCGGCCGGTCGATCATCGCCGACACATAGGTCGACTCGCCGACCGAGGCGTTCGTGATGTGATAGAGATTGTTGTATCCAACAAATCGCGACGTCGCCGCGTTGCCCGTCGGACCGCCCGAGAAACGCATGCGTCCGTCCGCCGCCGGCAGGCCCGACGGCTTGAGATTCTCGTTTATGATGAAGAGCGTTTCGTCGTTGATCGTGTGCACGCCTTCGATCGTCAGCGTCGCGCCGAGGCTCGGCAGCTTCACATCCCATGCGAGATTGCCCCGCCAGACCGACGGCAGCTCGATGCCGTCATCCGACCAGTCCACCTGCCGCGTCGCACCGGCGTCCGTCGCCGTGCCATACGGGCTCGCCGGATCGAAGTTCCGCAGGAATTCCGCAAACGAACCTTCCGGCAGCGTCCCGTTCGCCGGCGCGCGTTGCGTCAAATTGAAGACGCCCACGCCGGGATTGTTGTAGGAGTTCGAAAAGATCACCCACGGCGCGCGCCCGAGGAAGTGCCCGATGCCGCCGCGAAGCTGCATGTTGCGCTCATCATCGAGCGCGAGGTTGAACGAGAACCGCGGCGAGATCGTCTTCACTCCGTCCACCGTGCCCGTGTTGTTGAAGCCGGTATCCGCGAGAAACTTCTCGTTGAACGGCGGCACCGAGTCGCTCTCCGCCATTTCGTAGCGCACGCCCGCCTGCACCGACAACCGCGGCGTCACATCCCATTTCGCCTGCGCAAAAATTCCCGTCGACGCGAAGTCGGAGATGTCCGCCAGGTCCGTGCGCTTCGTCGGATCGTAATAAAGTCGGTCCATGTAGATCGGCCGATCCGCGAGAAAGTCCTCCAGATTGCGGAACGTCACCGTGCCGAACGAGCCGTTGCGGAAAATATTGTAGTAGTCCGTCTCCTCGCGCTGGAACCCCGCCGAAAACACGAAATTCCGCCAGCGATAATCGCCGATCGCGGAGTAGTCTTTGCTGTCGGTCAGGATCTGGTTGCCCTGCCGCGAGAACTCCGTGCCCGCCACATACGAGGCGTTCGTGATCGCGTTGCCGTTGCGATCGACGCCGCCGAGCCCGAACACGCTGACCTCCGGCGCGACCACCTGCAGCGGCGTATCCTGATCCTGGCTCACCTGCGAATACCGAATTTCCGTCGAGAAATCCGGCGTCCATTGGCTGAACAATTGCCCCGCCCACACCTCTTCTTTGCGGATCTGCGAATAGATGTGCGTGCTCAACGCCGTCGATCCGTCCGTGGTCAACGCGGGCGTGATGCCGGTCGGATTGAAGGCGAAGCCCTGATATTTCCCATACTGCGGCAGCTCGCCCTCGGTCACCGAATAGCGAATCGACGCGCGGTGGTCGGCGTTGATCTGCCAGTCGATCTTCGCGAGTTTCTTCTCGTCCGAAGTCGTGTTGGACGCCGCCGTGCCCACGAGGCTTTCGCCCCACGGGATGTCGTGCCCCGTCGCCGCGTTGTAGGCATCGAGACGGTTGATGAACGCCGCCATGTCGCTGTCGTTCACCGCCACCAAGCCGGGTGCGCTCGGCGGCGAGATGCGTTCGAATTTCTCGTAGTTAACAAAGAAGAACAGGTGATCCTTCCAGATCGGACCGCCCAGCGTGTAGGTCACCGTCGTCCGCTCGAACGTCGGCACGACCTTCCGGTTGAGCACATACTTGTCGATCACGTCCTCGCCGATCATCTGCACGCCAAACAACTCGTCGCCGCCGAAGATATACGACGCCGACCCGTGAAACTCGTTCGTGCCGCTCTTCGTGACCGCGTTGATCGTCGCCCCCGTGAAGCCTGCCTGCCGCACATCATACGGCGAGATTTGCACCGACAACTGTTCGAGCGTGTCGATCGACAGCGGATTGAAGAACGACGCCAGCCCCGTCATGTTCAGGCCGAACTGATCGTTGATGCGCGCACCATCGATCATGATCGAATTGTAACGGTTGTTCTGCCCCACCGCCACGATCTGCGACTCCTCGCGATCGCCGATCGTCGCGCGCAACGTCACCATCGGCGACGCGCTGATCAAGTCCGCCAGCGAACGCTGCGCCGTCGGCTTCAACTCCAGCCGCTGGCTGTCCAGCAACGACCCCGCCCCCGTCGCATTCGCATCGAGGTCGTTCGCCGCCGCCTCCACCACCATCCGTTCCAACACCTGCACATCCGACGCCTGGCCCGTGAGCTTCACGTCCACATCCCCGCCGAGAACGGTCTGGATGTTTTCGACCGTCTCGAACGTGTAGCCATTGGCCTCGGCGGTGACGCGATACGGCCCGCCCGGCCGCAAGCCGCGGAACAGGAACCGCCCGTTTGCCCCGGTCGCCGTCGTCGATGTCGTATTCGTCGGCACGTGAACGAGGGTCACAGTGGCCCCTCCCAGCGGATTTCCAGAAGCGTCGGCGACCGTTCCGGTCATGCCCGAAGCTACGATTTGCGCAAAACTACTAACCGTCGCGAGTCCCAGCATCACAAAGCCGGCCACCAGCGAACGCAGAGCGGTGTGGTTGAACATGGAGTGTCAGGGTTGAGCCGCGAGGCGCGAACTTCGCGGTTGTGGAAACCCCGCGGAAGCAGGAGGCATGCCCCGTTTGCGTTTATTCCCGCCGCCCCCACGCTTGCGCCTTCTCGATCTATTCAATTTCCAAAGACCATGTCCGCCATTCCCGTCACCGTCCTCACCGGCTTCCTCGGCGCCGGCAAGACCACGCTGCTCAACCGCATCCTCACCGAACAACACGGCAAGAAGCTCGCGGTGATCGAAAACGAATTCGGCGAAGTCGGCGTCGACAACCAGCTCGTCATCTCCAGCGAGGAAGAATTGTTCGAAATGAACAACGGCTGCCTCTGCTGCACCGTGCGCGGCGACCTCATCCGCATCCTCGGCCGCCTCATGAAGCGCAAGGACCGCCTCGACGGCATCCTCATCGAGACGACCGGCATGGCCAACCCCGCGCCCGTCGCGCAAACCTTCTTCACCGACGACGAGATGCGCGCCAACTTCCGTCTCGACGCCATCGTGACCGTCGTCGACGCCAAGCACGTCCTCCAGCACCTCGACGCCGAGGACGAAGCCCGGAAGCAGGTCGCCTTCGCCGACGTCATCCTCCTCAACAAGACCGACCTCGTCACCCCCGCCGAGCTCGACGCCCTCGAGCAGCGAATCCACCGCATCAACGCCGTCGCGAAGATCCACCGCACGACCAACTGCGACCTCCCGCTCGACCGCGTCCTCGACGTCGGCGGCTTCAATCTCTCCCGCGCCACCGAACTCGATCCGCGCTTCCTCGAAACCGAATACCCCTTCGAGTGGGCCGGCGCCTACGAGCTCTCCGCCGGCGACTACGAGCTCACCATCGGTCACGCGCCCGACGACGAACACGATCACGACCACGAGGGCCACGAACATCACCATCATCACCACGAGCACGACCACCAGTGCGGTCCCGACTGCGGCCACGATCACAACGAGCTCGACGTCGTCGTGATGCCGATCAAGTCCACCGAACCCGCCGATCTCGACGCCGCCATCAACGCCGCCGTCCTCACGTTCTCCGATTGGGAAAAACTCGTGCAACCCGGCGAGGACATCGCGCCGGGCGCCACGCTCCACCGCCTGAAGTTGAAAAATGAATACGGCGTCTTCCGCCTCGCGATCCCGGAAAACGGCCGCTATCTTCTCTTCACCGGCCACGACGTTCCCACGCACCTCTACGGCCCCGACCAGAAACTCATCCGCTACGGCTGGGACCGCACGTTCCGCCATGAGCATTCGCACAACGAATCCGTCGGCTCCGTCGGCATCAATTTTCCCGGCGACCTCGACGGCCACAAACTGAACAACTGGATCGGCGAACTCCTGCGCACCAAGGGCGGCGACATCTACCGTTCGAAAGGCGTCCTCTCGATCAAGGGCTCCAACAAACGCCTCGTTTTCCAGGGCGTCCATATGCTCTTCGACGCCAAGTTCGACCGCGAATGGGGCAACGACGCCCGCCAAAACACCCTCGTCTTCATCGGCAGGAACCTCGACCGCGCCGCCCTCACCGAAGCCGCCAAATCCTGCCTCGCATAGCTACGAGCGTAAGCGAGTGGCTCCCCGTAGCGGCGCCGAAACCCTCGCCTCCCGCCACCTCTCTGCGCTGCTTGCGTTCTCTGCAGCCAACTCCGTTCCCACCACGCGCGCCCTCCGCTCAGACCCCAAATGAAAAAAGCCGCCGTGCCTCACGACACGGCGGCTCGTTCATCCGAAAATCAGCTCATAGCATATTCGCCGGCTCCCAGCCGGAGCGATACGTCGGATACAACAGTTTGTCGGCCTCCGGACGCCCCGTCGTCATCTTCTCCGCATCCCACTCCAGTTTGCCACCGACGAGAATCGCCAGCGTGCCGAGGCACACCGCTTCCGTGAACGGCACCGAATACTCGAAATTCGAACCCGCCGCCCGCGGATCGCTGGCCCGAATCGCCGCGGTCCACTCGTAGTGCGGATTGCCGTCCGGAACGCGGGGAATCGTCTTCGGGGGGAAAGTCGGCGCGAGCTCGCGATGCCGCGTCTCCGGCACGATGCGCGGGCTGTTGCAGTAGTCGTTGCCGTCGTAAACCGTCGCCTTGCTGCCGATGATCAACTGCCCGCCTTGCGCGAGCTGCCGGTTCGCCTCCATCCCCGCCGGCTTCTCCGGCTTCAAACCGCCTTCATGCCACGTCAGCTTCACCGGCGGCAGATTGCCGCGCGCCGGGAAATGATACTCCACGATCGCCGACTTCGGAAACGCGATCGGGCTCTTCCCGATGATCTGCTTCAGCTCGACCGACGATGGCGCGCCCAGCCGCAGCACCGTGAACGACGCATCCATCAAGTGGCACGCCATGTCGCCCAGCGCGCCGCATCCATAATCATGATACCCGCGCCAGTTGAAGGGATGGATCGCCGGGCTGTAACCGCGCTCCGGAGCCCGCCCGAGGAAACTGTCCCAGTCCAGTCCCTCCGGCACCGGCTGCGGCGCCGGCCACTCCGTCATCCCTTGCGGCCAGACCGGACGATTCGTCCAGATGTTCACCTCGCGCACTTCTCCCAGCACGCCCGCATCGTGCCACTCGGTCACCAGCCGCACGCCTTCGCCCGCGTGGCCTTGGTTGCCCATTTGCGTCACGACGCCATTCAGCCGCGCCAGACGCAACAGCTCCCGCGCCTCGCCCACCGTCTGCGTGAGCGGTTTTTGCACATACACATGCTTGCCCAGCATGATCGCCATGTAAGTCGGCAGGAAATGCATGTGGTCCGGCGTCGAGATCGAGACCGCGTCGATCTGGTCGTCCATCTCGAGCAGCATCTTCCGAAAATCCGTGTAGCGTTTCGCGTTCGGAAACTCCGCGATCAGCTTCTTCACGTTCGACGGCCGTTCCGTCCGGACGCCATCGACGTTCTCGTAAGTCGGCTTCCCCTCCCAGTCCACGTCGCACAACGCCACCACCTCTTCCCGCCCCTTGAAGACCATGATGTCGCTGAACCCCTTCCCGCCGCAGCCAATCTGCGCGATGCGGATCTTCTGCCCGGGCGCGATCGCCCGCGGCTTCCGCGGGTTCTGCTGCAACGTCGTGCAGCCCGGAAAATTCAGCATCGCGGCCACGAGCGCCGAGAACTTGATGAAATCGCGACGATTCAGAACGGTGGGCGTAGACATAAAAGCGGAGTTTGAAAGCGACGTAAGGGGCGACAGCACGACGGGTCCAACTTCGGGGCGGTTTCCGAAATCTTCAACCGGAGTCCGTCTTTCAATCGGAACGCTCCCACCCTATCACTCGCCTGTCGCCCCGCACGCCAATTCTCTCCGCCAAACCCCTGCCGGCCCGCCTTCGCCGCCCGGAGAAACAGTGATCCCGTTAACCACACCGTTTCTCGCCATGGCCTTTCTCTCCACATTCTATCACGCTTCGCATCCGTGAAAATCGCCCCACTCCTCGCGCCCCTCGCCCTCGCCGCTCTTTCCTCCGCCTCCGTCGCGTCCGGCGCCGCTCCCCGGCTCCAGGTTCATCGCGAGTCGCAACGCTTCCTCGCCCACCAAGACGGCCGCCCGTTCTTCTATCTCGGCGACACCGCGTGGGAGTTGTTTCACCGCCTCACCCTCGAGGAAGCGCGCCACTACCTCGACAACCGCGCCGCCAAGAACTTCACCGTCATCCAAGCCGTCGCCCTCGCCGAATTCGACGGCCTCCGCACGCCCAACGCCTACGGCCATACCCCGCTCATCGACCACGACCCGACGCGCCCCGACGTCAAACCCGGTCCCGACAACGACTACTGGGACCACGTCGACGCCGTCATCGACGAAGCCGAAAAACGCGGCCTCGTCGTCGGCCTGCTTCCCACGTGGGGCGACAAGTGGAATCTCGCCCGCTGGGGCAAAGGCCCCGTCATCTTCACTCCGGAAAACGCCGCGATCTACGGCGAATGGCTCGGTTGCCGCTACAAAGACAAACCCATCATCTGGATCGTCGGCGGCGACCGTCCCATCGAAACGGATACACATCGCGCCATCGTCGAAGCCATGGCCCGCGGCCTCCGTCGCGGCGACGGCGGCGCCCACCTCATCACATTTCACCCGCAAGGCGGCCAAAGCTCTTCAACCTGGTTTCATGACGCCGATTGGCTCGATTTCAACATGCGCCAAAACGGCCATGAGGTAAACTTCCCGCGCTACGCCAAGATCCGCGGCGATTACGATCTCACCCCCGCCAAACCCGTGTTGGATGGCGAACCCGTTTACGAAGACCACCCGATCTCCTTCGCCGCGCCCGAGCACGGCCATTCCATCGCCGCCGACGTCCGCCGCGCCGCCTACTGGGATCTCTTCAGCGGCGCTTTCGGCCACACCTACGGCCACCACTCCGTCTGGCAATTCGCCTCGCCCGAACGGGATCCCGTCAACATGCCGCTCCTCCCTTGGCGCGAAGCCATCGACCAACCCGGCGCCGCCCAGATGCAGCACGCCCGCCACCTGCTCGAATCGCGCCCCTTCTTCACGCGCATTCCTGATGACAGCCTCATCGTCCCCGAAAAAGCGCCGACCTCCGTCCCTGGCGCCGGCCGCTACCGCTTCGTCGCCACGCGTGATCAGTCCGGCTCCTGGGCCGCCGTTTACGCCCCCATCGGCCGCCCCTTCACCGTCCGCACCGCCGCGCTCAGCGGACAAGCATTGAACGTCTGGTGGTTCAACCCCCGCACCGGCGAAGCGACCTCCGCGGGACGTATCGAAAAAACGGACACACACCGCTTCACCCCGCCCGACGCCGGCGAAGCGCTCGACTGGGTCCTCGTTCTCGACGACGCCGCCCAATACTTCCCCGCTCCCGGCTCCCGCTAGCGCGAGCCCCCCTCCCGCAACTGTTCGGAGCCTCCGCCGAACCACAAGAATTCTATCCCGCTCACACGCCGCAAAAGTGGCATATAATGTATGACACTTTGCCCCTTTGTTTCTCGCGCTGTTCGACTCCCGCACGGCTTCTGCTCTGTTTTCGCATGCTCTCCGCCATGCTCCGCGCATTTGTAGCCTCCCTCGTCTTGGCCGCGGCCTTTGGCGAAACCACGCCTTCGCCCGCCCTCCCCGATCCGGCCCTCTTCGACTACGATCGCAACGCTCCGCTTGAAGTCCGCACGCTCGACACCACGACGCGCGACGGCGCCGTCCTCCGCGACATCACCTTTGCCGACATCCACGGCAAAGCCGTCAAAGCCTACCTCGTCCGCCCCGCGAACCCCGCCGCCGACAACCTCGCCGGCATCCTCTACGTTCACTGGCTCGGCAACCCCTCCACCACCAACCGCACTGAGTTCCTCCACGAAGCCGTCGCTCTCGCCGATCGCGGAATCGTGTCCCTCCTGATCGACGCGATGTGGGCCGAGCCTCACTGGTATCAAAATCGCATTCCCGAGGAGGACTTCGATCACGGCGTCGCCCAGATCAAAACCCTCCGCCGCGCCCTCGACGTTCTCCTCGCCGAACCCGGCCTCGACCGCAACCGCATCGCTTTCGTCGGCCACGATTTCGGCGCCATGTATGGCGCGGTCATGGGCGCCGTCGACCGACGCCCCTCGAGCTACGTCCTCATGGCCGGCACGCCGCACTTCATCGACTGGTTCCTCTTCGCCCGCCAGCCCGCCAACCCCGACGCCTACCGCGACCAGCTCGCCCCCCTCGATCCCATCCACTTCGTCGGCCAGCTCGCGCCCGCGCCTGTCTTTTTCCAATTCGCTTCCAACGACGACTACGTCACCGCCGAAGCCGCGGCCAAATTTTACGCCGCCGCTCGCCCCCGCAAACAGTCCGCCACCTACAACGCGCGCCACGACATGCAGGATGCCGACGCCGCGGCCGACCGCATCGCTTGGCTCCTGCGCACGCTCTCGCCCAAGTAACCCGGACTGGCGGGCTTACTTTTCCTTCGCCGCACCTTTTCCGCTTTTGGAGGTGTGCAACAGCGTCCCCGCCAGCACGCCCACCGCAAACACGCCGAAGTAAATCACCGCCGCCGGCGCATGGATCGGATTCTTCGCCGTCAATCCCGCGATCGGAAAACGAAACTCCGCCCGCTGCGGATTGTTCAGCCCCATATAGAGCATCACGAACAGCAGCGCGAGAAACCCCACCGACTTGATCACAGCCTGGAAGCTCATGCCCCCGCAGCGTGAGCGGAAATTCTCCTCAAAAGCGAGCGCGCTGTGGGCGACGCTTCACGCCCGACTCACCGCGTCACTCGTTCCACTTCCAAAAACCAATCGTGCCCGCCCAGCGGCCCCGCCGCCAGCGACCAAGCCACTATGCGTTGGCAATACGCTCGCGACACCTCCCGCCACCGCTCCCGGATTCCTTCGAAGATATTTTTGGCGCTCTCGGCGGCTGTGCTCCTCATGATGGTCTCGGTTCCCCGCAACATAGCGCCGAAACCGTGCCGCCAACATACGGATAATTGCGTAGCTTCCGCCGGGGCCCGCCTCCGGTTCGGTCATCCTGCCGGCACACTTCCGCCACCCCGGAACTAGCCCGCTTTCTCGGTCAGTTCGTCGTAGGCCACGCCGAGATTCGATCCGAGACGATTGGGCAACGGCGCATGGAACTCCTCGAAGCCCGGCAGGTTCTCCAGCGCCACGATCTCGCTCTTCGACTTTCCCGCCGCAATCTCCTTCTGCACATACTCCAGCAGCCCGCTCAGATAATCGCGAAACGCCGCGATATCCGCCACGCCGCCCGTCACGCCGAACTTCGCGTTTCCGTGCCCAAAGATATAAATCGCCTCGTCGCCAAACGTCTTCGTCGCCTCCTCCAGCACCGTGATCCAGTGCCGGATGTTCGCGCCCGCCGGCCGGTCGATCACCGGATACAGCCGGTTGAACATCAAATCCCCCATGTGCACCACGTTCGCTTTCTCGAAGTGCACGATGATGTCGCCGCTCGTGTGCGCCGGTCCGAAATACTGCGCCGTCACCGTTTCGTCGCCGATGTCCTTGCGCCACGCCTCGACGAACGTCGTATCCGCAAACACCTGCCGCTCCACCGTCCCGCCCCGCTCCGCCGCCGCCATCTGCAGCTTCGGCACATTCGCGTGCGCCACGATCGACTTCGCCGCCGGTTTGAACACCGCATTGCCTCCCGTGTGATCCCCGTGGTGGTGCGAGTTGATCACCACATCGATCATCCGATCCCCCCGCCCCGGCAACCCGCCCAAACACACCGCCGCCGTATCCGGAAACTGGGTATCCACGACCGCCAGCCCGTCCGCGTTCGACAGCCACCCGATCGCTCCGCCCCGTCCGGTGAACACCCCGACGTTTCTCCGCAGCGGCTTGAATTCCGTCACCGCCGCCGCTCCCGCCGCAGCCCACATCCTCGAGCGGGACAACAGCCCCGCGGAAACCAGTAACGACGAACGCACAACAAACTCGCGACGGTTCATGCCGCCCACCATGAGCCTCCTCCGCCAAAAATCCATCTCCCGCTCCCACTTTCCGCGTCACCGCCTCCGCCCCACCCACGTCCGCATTTTTCCGTGTAACCTTCCCCGCCCATCCCGGTTTTCCCCCGCACGCAACGATGCTCCTCCATCACCGTGATCGCCGAAACCACAGATATTCGTGTCCATTCCTCCCCTTCCGTGGTTGAAACCGAGGAGCCCCGCGCCGCCGTGTCCACCGCCGCCGAACCCCTCTCCGATCACGATCTCATGCTCGCCGTGCGCGACGGCGAACTCGACGCGCTCGGCGTCCTCTTCGAACGCCACCACGGCCAGCTCTTCGGCTTCCTCGTCAAACTCACCGGCCAGCGCCCCGCCGCCGAAGACATCACGCAAACCGTCTTCCAGCGCATGCTGAAATACCGCCACACCTATCGCGACGACGGAAGCTTCACCGCCTGGATGTATCACCTCGCCCGCCGCTGCGCCGCCGACCACTTCCGCAAATCCTCCACCTCCCCCGTCGCCACCGATCCACAAGACCTCACCGAACGCTCCGACGACCGCCCCCACGCCGGCGACCACGCCGCCGCCCGCGACGAACATGCGCTCCTTCACCTCGCGCTCAACCGCCTCGATCGCGACGACCGCGAAATCCTCCTCCTGTCCCGCTTCCAAGAACTCTCTTTCGCCGAAATCGCTTCCATTCTCGAGTGCTCCGTCGGCGCCGCCAAGGTCCGCGCCCACCGCGCCCTCAAGGAGCTCCGCGATATCTTTCTCTCTCTCCAGCGAACCGGCCGCAACTGACCCGCTCTCTCGACTCTTGGCTCCCAGCTCTAAGCTCTAGGCTTCTCCATATGAACTGCACCGAAATCCAGGACCGCTTCGCCGAGCTCCTCGACGGCCGTCTCGCCGATGGCGACACCGCCGCCGCCCGCGCTCACCTCGCCTCCTGCCCGCAGTGCCAGCGCGAATACGCTTCACTCGCGCAAACTCTCTCCGCCCTCGACCGTCTTCCGGCTCCTTCGCCCTCGCCGCGCCTCCGCGCCAGCTTCTACGCCATGCTCGAGGAGGAAAAAAACTCCGCCGCCAGCATCCGCGCCGCCGTCGAACGCCGCCAACGCGCCTCGCGACTCGCCCTCTGGCGCTGGATCCTCGCTCCCGTCGGCGCGCTCGCCCTCGCCCTCGCCGCCTTCTACACCGGCGCCCGCTACGGCGCCGCCACCACGCCCGCACCTGCACCGGTTGTCGCCTCCACCGACGACGACACGAAACGCGAAATCGCCGAGCTCCGCGCCCAGGTCGACAAAATGGGCCAGGCCTTCGTCGCCTCGCTCGTCCAACAACAGTCCACCAACGAGCGCCTCCACGCCGTTCTCACCAAAATCGACCAGCGCAATCCCGATCAGCGCGACCTCGCCGCCCTCGTCGGCGCGCTCGCCCTCGACCCCAGCGTCAACGTCCGCCTCTCCGCCCTCGACGCCCTCTACCCGCACGCCGACCGCGAACTCGTGCGCAACGGCGTCCTCGCCTCTCTCCCGCGCGAACAAAACCCGCTCGTTCAAGTGGCGATGATCGACTTCCTCGTCGCCGCCCGCGAGCGCAACGCCACCCCCGAGCTCCAGAAGCTCGCCAACAACCAGGCCATCGACGCCGCCGTCCGCGACGCCGCGAAACGCGGTCTCGCCCAACTCTAAACTCATCCACTCTCAACTCACTCCCATCTCTCATCTCTCAACTCTCAACTTTTCAGCTCCTCCCATGACTCCTCTCACCCTCTTTCGCTCCTTCCTCCTCGCCGCCGCGATGACGCTCCTGCTCATCACCGCCGCGCGCGCCGACGACGACACCTCCACGATCAAGTTCTCCGATCCGTCCAAACCCGGCACGCTCAAGATCGCCGTCTCCAACGGCGACGTCAGCGTCCGCGGCGCCGATTCCGCCGAGATCACCGTCCGCTCCTCCGCCCAACCCGAACGCAAGGAACAACGCCGCAACGGCCTCCGCGTCCTCACCTCCTCCGCCAGCTATTCGCTCACCGAAAAAGACAACGTCGTCACCCTCAGCCACGGCGGCGGCTCCTGGCCCGGCTCCGGCGGCGACTTCGAAATCACCGTCCCCCGCAACACCCACGTCGTCATCTCCAACGCCCTCGGCGGCGACCTCGAGATCGTCGACGTCACCGGCGACGTTGAAGTCAAAAGCCTCAACGGCTCCGTTTCCCTCGAAGGCGTCTCCAGCGGCGCACTCGTCGAAACCATGAACGGCGAGATCGAGGTCCACGTCCGCTCCCTCGCCGAAAACAAACCGCTCTCGTTCACCTCCATGAACGGCGAGGTCACGCTCCACCTGCCCACCGACGCCAAGGCCAACGTCCACCTCCGCACCCACAACGGATCCATCCTCACCGATTTCGACGAACAAAAGCTCGTCACCAAAACCGTCTCCGCCAAGGGCGCGCGAGGCTCCGCCTCCGGCTTCAACCCCGAGGAAATCCGCGCCACCGTCCAAGCCGCCGTGCGCGTCGGCGTCGAAGCCGCCCGCGAAGCCTCGCGCGCCGCTCGCGACGCCGTCCGCGAAGCCCGCCGCGCCCAATCCCAAGCCGGCAACCAGACCGAAAACGAAGAGATCGTCGACGATCACGGCGCCGACATCCCGCTCCCGCCGATCCCGCCGCTTCCTCCCGTCACCGGCGGCAAGATCGTCACCGGCACCCTCAACGGCGGCGGCCCCGAAATCCGCGTCACCACCATGAACGGCGACGTCACCCTCCGCCAAGCCGAGTAAAACTCCCTCGCATGGATGCGCGGCGCCCCCACCGCGCAGGCCCTCTGATGGCAAGGCGTGCCTCCTCGGCGCGCCTTGCCTGTTCCCGTCAAGCCCCCGCCCTCCCGATAGTTCCCCGCTTTCTAAGCCCCATTGCCCCGCTACTACCCTCACGCCGCGTCCCTTCCCGCTCGCCCTCGCCCTTGCACTTTCGCATCACGCTCTTTCGACCTTCGGGTGACTCAAACCGTGCGCATCTATGCGTATAGCTTGGGAAAGGCGAAACGACTACAGTTTCACTCCACCCGACCGAAACACACCTCTCCCACCATGTTAGCCGCCGTCATCGTCATGCTGCTCCTCGTCGTGCTCGTCGCGACCGAATCCGACGTCTCGCGCGACGGCCAAAACTAACGGTCGGTTTCCGGACGCGCGGTATCCTCGCCGTGCAATCTTCTCCAAACTAGCAGGGGCGCCCCCGCCTAAGCGGAAGCGCCCCTGGTTGTTTTCTATGTGTGTTAGTTCGCGGCGAATCCGTCACCCGGAGTAATCCGGACCGGCAGCACGACTTTCGTCGCCACCGCCACTCCATCTTTCTTCACGGGCGTGAAACGCCACTTTTTCACTGCGTCGGTGACCGCCTTCGCGATCGCTGCGTCCGGCGACGACACGACCTTCAAACCGGTCGGCGTGCCTTTCGCATCCACCGTGAACGCGACGTCGACCTTGGCGCCGGCGTAATCCGGACTGACGCTGGGGCTGACCACAGCGACAGGAACCGGAACTCCGGGAGCCTTGAGCGACGTCTCGATATAGGCTTCCTCCGGCGTCTTCGCGGAAACCGCGAGAGGCACGAGGGCGCCTACGCTGATCAGGACGGCGAGCTTACTGACTGCATTCATGTGTGTATAAACTCCGCCGTGAGGCGGAGAGTTTGTGTTCTGTCTTGTCTGGGTTGAACACCCGCGTGCCCCCCGCATCGCTGCGGCAAAGCCAACGGGCGGCTGACCGCCTCAACGCCTTTCGCGTCGACACGGCCAAAGCTCCGTCTTGGGGCAACCCAACCGGCCAACGCGCAGCTCGCCCGCGCCCGACCGGAAAATCCGTTCTGCAAAGAACCGCCGTCCTTTCGAACGACACGCTCAATCTAGCAGGCCCCATGCCGCTCCCGCCACCCGTCCTGCGTCACGTTTCCGCAACGCTTTACCTCCCTCGACTTGCATTCTCCTCCCCCATCCGCTCCCGCCCGCCGCCCTCCTTTCACAGAAATTAATCCAACCCCCGGCTTGCCGCACCGATCAATCGGCTGTTCCCTCCTCCTTCATCGTAATGACATCTCCCTCCGTTTCCCGTCCGACGGGCTTTCTCCAGCGCGCCTTCACCGCAGTAATTCAGTGGTTCGACAGTGATCACACCCCCGGCGGCGCCGACAAGATGCGCGCCGAAGAAGATAAAGTCGATTGGGTGCGCTGCATCCCGTTCATCATCCTCCACGCCGGCTGCCTCGGCGTGATCTGGGTCGGTTGGAGCTGGTTCGCCGTCTGGGCCGCCGTCGCCCTCTACTTCCTGCGGATGTTCGCCGTCACCGGCATCTACCACCGCTACTTCTCGCACAAGACCTACCACACGTCGCGCGCCGGTCAGCTCTTCCTCGCCCTCTGGGGCGCCACCACCGTGCAGCGCGGCGGCCTCTGGTGGGCGTATCATCATCGCCACCACCACCAACACTCCGACGAGGAAGAGGACGCCCACTCGCCGCACGTTCACGGCTTCCTGTGGTCCCACATCGGCTGGATCACCAGCCGCCGCAACTTCCCGACCGACTATTCCAAGGTCAAAGACCTCGCCAAATACCCCGAACTCGTCTGGCTCAACCGCTTCGACACCGTCGTTCCCGCCGTCTTCGCCACCGCGATCTACTTCCTCGGCGTCGCCCTCGAACGCTTCGCCCCCGGCCTCGGCACCAACGGCCCGCAAATGCTCATCTGGGGCTTCTTCATCAGCACCACCGCCCTTTTCCACGGCACGGCCTGCATCAACTCGATGGCCCACCTCATGGGCAAACGTCGCTACAACACCACCGACGATTCGCGCAACAGCTTCATCCTCGCGATCATCTGCCTCGGGGAGGGCTGGCACAACAACCACCACCGTTACCAGTCCTGCACCCGCAACGGCTTTTACTGGTGGGAAATCGATCCGACCTACTACGGTCTGAAACTCCTTTCCTGGACCGGCCTCATCTGGGGCCTCAAGCCTGTCCCGCAATCCATCTTGGAGGAAGGTATGCGCGCCGAACACGCCGCCTCCGTTGCCGCCGCTCAAAAAGCCGCGGTCATCCACGAGCACTCGCCTTTCAAGAAGGTCGTCCCCGCCGCCGCGGCGCTCGCGATGGCCACGGTCAACACCTCCAGCGCCGTGGCCCCGAAAAAAGCCGATGGCCCCGCTGTTCACCAAGACGTCACCGAGCAAACCGCTCCGTCGCCGTCGAAAGCCCGGCAGCCCAATCCGCGGGTCATCTAACCCGCGATTTCCCCCTCTCCCAGCGCCGCCTCCCCGCGGCGCTTTTTTTGTCTCCTCATTCGGCCCACGGAGACGCGGGGCCTTCCCCGCACATTAATAAATCTCCCAGATGCCCCGCGTCACCAGCTCCACCAAGTGCCCGTCCGGATCGCGAAAATACAAACTCCGTCCACCCCGCTCCCACTTCGCCTCCCCTTCGATCTGCACCCCGTCGCTCGCGAGTTTCTCCTTCCAAGCATCCCAAGCCTCCGTCGCGATCCCAAATCCCACATGCGCCGGCCCGCTCCCATCGTGCGGCGGAATCACACCTCCCGGCACCGGCGTCGGCTCCAGCGTCGCACCTCGCTTGAACAATAGCAGCACCCGCCCCGCCGCGCCCGAGTCAAACGCCTGAAACCGCACGCCATCTCCCGCGATCTCGCGCAGCCCCAGCACCTCCCGATAAAACCGCACGCCCCTCGCGAGGTCTTCCACATACAACACCGTTTCAACGACACCTTCGATCCGCGGAACTTCCGTTTTCATCCGTTCCACTCAACCCATCCCGCCCTCTCCCGCCAGCCCCATCATGCCCACCCCCCGCCCCCTCCTCGTTCTCTTTCTCTTTCTCGTTCTCTCCCATCGCCTCTCGGCCTCCGAAAACCTCCTCGCCGACGCCGCCCTCGCCGAATCCCGCTTCGATCCCGCCACCGCCCTCGTCCTCTACCGCCGCGCGCTCGCCGCCCAACCCGACGACCCTTTCCTCCTCGAAAAAATCTCCCGCCAACTCTCCGACCTCTCCGAAGACCTCCCCACCAGCGCCTCTGACGCCAAGAAAAACCTCCTCACCGAAGCCCTCTCCTTCGCCGAACGCGCCGCCGCCCTCGCCCTCAACGCCACCAATCTCACCTCCGTCGCCGTCTGCCACGGCAAACTCGCGCTGCTCTCCGACACCCGCGCCAAGATCGAACGCTCCCGCCTCGTCCGCGATTTCGCCGAACGCGCCCTCGCCGCCGATCCCGACCACGCCTACGCCCACCACGTCCTCGGCCGCTGGCACCTTGAAGTCGCCACGCTTCATCCCGCCAAACGTTTTCTCGTTCGCCTGATCTACGGCAGCCTTCCCGACGCGACCACCGCGGCCGCCATCACCCATCTTCAACGCGCCGTCGAACTCGAGCCCGATCGGCCCGCCCACCACGTCGAACTCGCCTTCGCCCTCCGCGCCTCCGGCCGGCCCGACGCCGCCCGCGCCGCCTTCGTTCACGCCCTCACGTTGTCACCAAAATCCCACTACGACCGCCTGGCCCTCCCCCGCGCCCGCGCCGCCCTCGAAAACTAGCGCCGCTTTTCCCGCGCCCGCTCGATCATCCGCTCTTCCGCCGCATAATACCGTCCCGCCGCATCCGGATCCCCCGCCTGCACGTCCGCGATGAGTCTTCGATAGTTCTCCCCTTTCGTCCGCATCAACTCCACCAGCCGCTCGCGCTCCCGATCCGTGTCCGTTCCCTCCTTCAACGTCAGCGCCCCCAGTTCCCGCGCCCAGCCTTCATAAAACGGAATCGCCTCCTCCGAGATCCACGCGATGAACTCCGCGTGCGTCCCGTCCGGCGACTGAAACGCCTTCAGCGCCTCCTGCTGCCGCGCGAGGATCGCGCGCTCCTTTTCGATCGGCTCACGCAACGACTCCTGCCACTCCAGCGCCTCCCACCAGTTGTAGTTGAATTTTGGACACGCCCAAATTCCCGCCGCGATCAACCCCGCTCCGACCACCATCCCCGCCATCGCCCGCCGCCCGCGCAAGCGCGCCCGCGCCGCCAGATCCACCGGCATCGCCGTCACCGCCCCGAGCACCAGCCCGCTCAAAAATCCGCCTCCGTGCGCCGCATTGTCGATGCCCGGATGCGCCACGCCATACAGCAGGTTGAACCCCGCGAACCACACCGTGCTCATCAACAGCGGCCGCAACACGCTCCGCGGGATCGCCCGCCGCTCGCGCAGCGCAAATCCCCCGAGCATCCCATACACGCCGAACACCGCGCCCGACGCCCCCGCGCTCCACACGCGATCCCCGTTCCACACGATGCTCGCGACACTCCCCGCCACCCCGCACACGAAATACGCCATCGCAAACACCCGCACCGTCAGCAGCCGCTCCACCAAATGGCCCACCTGGAACAGCGCCCACATGTTGAACAGCAGGTGCATCAACCCGTAGTGCAGAAACATGCTCGTCACCAGCCGCCACCACTCGCCGTTCGTCGTCACCGCTCCGTTGTTGGCTCCATATTTCCAATACACCTTCACCTCCGCGGTCTCGAACCAGCCCGCGCCGAGCAACCCCATCGCCACAAACGCCGCCACATTCGCCGCGATGATCACATTCGTCGGCGAGCTCCACTCCGACCGCGCCCCCGGCAGCTCGCGCAGTTTTCCGGTGAAGGTCTGCGTCGCCACAAACTCCTCGTCGCGCGCCGCCGGCAACCGCCGCAACACCGCCACCGCCGTCGCCTCATCCTCGCAATAAAACAGAAAATGTCCCGCGCGCTTCCCGTCGCCTCGCACGCGATCGAACTCCACCCGGCGCCCCGTCGCCCGCGCATTCACGATCTCGCCAAATCCCACCGTCACCTCCACCGGCACGCCCATCATCTTCCGCTGCTTCCCCGCAAACACGCACGTCCCCGCCGTCGGATCGATCGTCAGCATTCCGCCGCCCTTCAGCCCCGGATTGAACGCCGCCTCTCCGCGCGCCTCATACGTGATCGCGAAATTCTCCGGCGCCGCGCCCATCCTTTCGGTGTAAGTAAACGTCATCGCTGAATCCCGGCAAACTGCCAGCCGCCCCGCCCCTGGCAAGATACACCCGCGCCGGAACGCCCACCCGCCACCCCGGTCTGTCTTCGCATGCTGAAGTGGGCTCTCATCTCCGCGCTCGTCGCCCTCGTCGCCGGCGCCTTCGGTTTCGGCTTCATCGCCGGTGCCGCCGCCGGCATCGCAAAATTCCTCTTCTTCCTCTTCCTCGCGATCTTCCTGATCCTCCTGATTTCCGCGCTCCTCGTCGGCCGCAAAGTCAAATCGGCCCTCCGTCGCGACGATTAGTTGTTCGCGGTGGGCCGCGAGCTCGCTCGCGCTCTTCACGCCCCGAGTTGCCTCTCCCCTCCGCGCGCGTTTCATCCGGCGCGTGGATCCCCTCACCCACACCCTCCTCGGCGCGAGTTGCGGCTACGCCACGTTTCACCGCCCCCTCGGCCGCACCGCCGCCGCCGTCTCCGCCCTCGCCGCCTTTGTGCCCGACGCCGACATCTTCATCCGCAGCAGCACCGACCCGCTCCTCGCCGTCGAATACCACCGCCACTTCACCCACTCGCTCCTCTTCGCCCCTTTCGGCGCCGCCTTCGTCGCCTCGCTCTTTCTCCTCCGCCGCCCCAATCGCGGTCGCTTCCTCCTTCTCTGGCTCTGTGCCACCTGCGCTTACATCACCCACTGCCTGCTCGACGCCGCCACGAGCTACGGCACCCAACTCCTCTGGCCGCTCACCCACCACCGCTTCGGCTGGGACTTCGTCTCCGTCGTCGACCTGCTCGTCACCATTCCGCTTGCGATCGGCGTCGCCCTCGCCCTCCAACGCCGCCGCCCCCGCTCCGCCGTCATCGCGCTCGCCGTCGCTCTCGCCTACATCGGCTTCGGTGCCTTCCAACATTCCCGCGCCGTCTCCGCCCAACACACCCTCGCCGCCGCCCGCGGCCACACCATCGAGCGATTCGAAGTCATGCCTACGCTCGCCAACAATCTCATCTGGCGCGCGCTCTACACCCACGAGGGCCGCATCCACGCCGACCGAATCCGCGTCGGTTGGCTCTCCGGCCCCTCGATCCGCGAGGGCTGGTCGCTCCCGCTCGTCGAACTCGACGACCTCACCCCCGCCGAATCCGCCCGCAACCAGCGCAATTCCTTCCAGCGCTTCGCCTGGTTCTCCGAAAACTGGGTCGCCCGCAGCCCCGCCGATGCCTCCGTCCTCGGCGACATGCGCTATTCGCTCTCCGCCGAAGCCTTTGATCCGATCTGGGGCATCCGTTTTACGGATACAACCGCGCCCACCGAGGTCGCCTGGGTCAACCGCACCCGTGAGCGCCGGATCTCCGTCCGCGAACTCTGGTCCGAAATCGCCGGCCACGATCCGCGCTTCCGCCCCATCGCTCTCGCCACCGCCGCCCCACCCCGACCATGAACCGTCGCGACGCCCTTCGCCTCCTCGCGACCGGCCTCGCCGCCACCGCTTGCGGCGCGCGCCTTTCGTTCGCCGCCCGATCCGACACCTCCGCCACCCAACCGCTCCTCACCCGCCGCGTCCCATCCTCCGGCGAACAGCTCCCCACCATCGGCCTCGGCACGTGGCAAACCTTCGACGTCCCTGACACCCCCGATTCCCTCCACCCGCTCGCAGAGGTCCTTCGCACCTTCACCGAACTCGGCGGCCGCGTCGTCGACTCCTCTCCCATGTATGGCCGCTCCGAGGAAGTCCTCGGCTCCCTCTCCGCGAAACTTTCCCTCCGCCAAAACCTCTTTGTCGCCACGAAAGTTTGGACGTCCGGCCGTCGCGCCGGCGTCGAACAGATGGAAGACTCGCTGCGCAAGCTCCGCTCCGATCCCATCGATCTCATGCAGGTGCACAACCTCGTCGATGCCGACACCCAACTCGCCACACTTCGCGAGTGGAAAGCCGCCGGCCGCACCCGTTACCTCGGCGTCACCCATTACACCTCCGGCGGCCAAGACGCGATCGCGCGCCTCATCGCCCGCGAATCCGTCGACTTCATCCAGATCAACTACTCCATCGTCGAACGCGACGCCGACCGCCGCCTCCTCCCGCTCGCCCGCGATCGCGGCGTCGCCGTCATCGTCAACCGCCCGTTCGCCGGCGGCTCGCTCATCCGCCGTCTCCGTGCGCGTCCACTTCCCGAATACGCCGCCGAGATCGGCTGCACCTCCTGGGCCCAGCTTCTGTTGAAGTTCATCCTCTCCCACCCCGCCGTCACCTGCGCCATTCCGGCCACCTCGAAAGTCACCCACCTCCGCGACAACCTTCTCGCCGCCACCGGCCCGCTCCCCGACGAAGCGCTCCGCGCTCGCATCGCCGCCGAAGCCGACGCCTAATCCTTCCGCCGTGATCTTCCCCGCGCCGCGTTTCCTTCTTCTCCTCTTTTTTCTCCTCGGCTCGCTCCCTTTCGGCTCCGCGCCCCTCCTCGCCGCGGCGAACTACAAAACGGTCCGGCTCTTCGGCACCGATTACGTCGATGCCCGCGACCTCGCCCGCCGCTTCGGCCTCACGCCCAAATGGCTCGAGGCCCGGAAGAAAATCCGCCTCCAAAGCCAGTGGACGACGATCGACTTCACCGTCCACAACGTCGACTTCACCCTCAATCGACTCCGCCTCTTCCTCAGCGATCCCGTCGCCGCTCACCGCGGCAGTCTCTTCATCAGCGAACGCGACATCGAGCAACTCCTCCGCCCGATCCTTCAACCCGGCTCCAAGAAACCCGTCCCACGCCTCAAGACGATCGTCCTCGACGCCGGCCACGGCGGACACGACCCCGGCAACCGCAACCCGCGCCTCAAGCTCGAGGAAAAACGCATGACCCTCGACGTCGCCCACCGCCTCGAACGCCTCCTCACCGCCCAAGGCTATCGCGTCATCCAAACCCGCAAGACCGACCGCTTCGTCGATTTCGACGACCGCACCGCGCTCATCCGCAAACACCGCGCCGATCTCTTCGTCAGCATCCACTTCAACGCCTTCACCAATTCCCGCGTCGCCGGCACCGAAACCTACATCCTCACCCCGCGCGGCCAGCGCTCCAGCCCGCAAGCCGAACGCGACACCTCCATGGCGCGCACCGCGTATCCAGGAAACAAACACGATCACTGGAACACCCTCGCCGGCTACCACCTCCATCGCCACATGGTCCAGGCCCTCGGCCTCCCCGACCGCGGCCTGAAACGTTTCCGCTACAGCGTCCTTCGCAGCGCCGACTGCCCCGCCGTCCTCGTCGAAGCCGCCTTCCTTTCAAACGACGCCGAAGGCCGCAAAGTCGCCACCCCCGCCTACCGCCAGAAAATCGCCGCCTCCCTCGCCGCCGGCATCAAATCCCTCGCCTCCACCCTCGACCGCCACCGTTAAACCCTCTCCCCTTTTTGCGCCTTCTGCGCCTCTTTGCGGCCATCCCCACTTCGTGTCTTCCGTGGGCGCCCCCAAAATTCGAAAATCCAAAATCGAAATTCGAAAATCCCCCCGCCCCGCTACCGCCCGCAACACTGCTTGAATTTCTTCCCGCTACCGCACGGACACGGCTCATTCCTCCCCACCTTCGCCGCCGCGCGCACCGGCGCCGGCCCGCTCCGCACCGCCCGCGTATAAAGCCATTCGCCGCCCTCGCGCACGAACTCCGACTTCTCGTGCACCGCGTGCTCGCCGTCCTCGTCCGCGAAATACGCCGTGAAATCCACGAACGCCACTTCCGGCCGCGCCCCCGCCTCGTGCGCATGCACCACCAGCCGCGTCCACGCCAGCTCCGGCGCATCCGGCGCCGGCACATATGGCGTCCCCGCCGTCTCGCGATACGTCCGATGCAGATGCTCGAAATCCCGCACCGCGTGCGCCGTGAACCGCGACCGCATCAACTCCTCCGCCGTCGCCGCCTTCCGCTCCCGCTTCAAGATCGGCTCGCAACACGCCGCAAACGCCCGCCCGCTTCCGCAGGGACACAGCGCACCCGGTTTCGAAATCGATTCAGCCGCAGGAGCCACCTTCATCCCGCCACCATTCCCGCCTCGTCCCCCACCGCCAATCCCAATCTTCCTCCGCAGCGCCTCCTCCGTTCCCTCCCTTTCCTCCTGTTAAAAACAAACCACCCTCTCCCGCCCCGCCCCTCTCACTCCTCCGGCAACTCCCGATCCTTCGTCTCCGGCAAAAACGGCAGCACCGCGATTCCCACCAGCAACACCACACTCACCCACAGTCCCGCCGTCCGAAACCCTTCCACCTCTCCGCCCAACCCCGCCGTGATCCGCGACATCGTAAACGGCGCCGTCGCCGCGAGGATTCGCCCCACGTTATAACAAAAACTCGTTCCCGTGCTCCGCAGGCTCGTCGGAAACAGCTCCGGCAAATACACCGCAAACACGCCGAACACCGACAACTGCCCAAACCCCATCACCGGCAGCATCCAATACATCTGCCCCGTCGATCTCAGAAATTTGAATACAAGCACGGTCGACAAAAACGACAGCAGCAACGCCAGCGCGAAAGCGATCCGCCGCCCTTTCACCTGCGCGAGTCTCGCCAGCGTCATCATCCCGAAAAATCCCCCCGCGTTGTGCAGCAGCAGCCCCGCCGACCGCCAGAACGCCTTCTCACTCGCCATCGCCTCCGCCGACAAGTTTCGCGCCGCCAGCTCCAGCTCGATGATCGCCCCGACAATCTTCGGATGAAAATTTCCGATTCCCCACAGCCCGATGATGCCCGAGCTGCACGCGATCAATCCCAACCACGCATGCTTCCGCCACCGCGGATGCTTCAACAGCGAGCCATACGATCCAAACCTGATCCCGCGCTTTACCCCATCCTCGCGCGCCCGCACCCACTTCTCCGGCTCCTTCATCTTCCGGATCACAAACACGCACAAAAACGCCGGCAGCGCCCCCACGATGAACAACGCCTGCCACGGCTTCAGCTCCCACGGCAACAACCCGCGCGCCGCGACGAGCCCGATCCCCATCCCGATAAATCCCGCCGCCACATTCCCCCACGTCGACAGCGACTGCAGCAATCCCAGCGCCGGCGCCCGCGCCCGATCCGCCACCGTGTCCGCCACCAGCGCCACCGCCAACCCAAACACCCCGCCCACGCCGAGTCCTGTAATGAAACGATAGATACAGAAATCCAAGAAACTCGTCGCGAACGCGTTCAGCCCCGTGCTCAGCGAATACAACAGGATCGTGAACGTCAGAATCTTCGCCCGCCCGAACCGGTCCCCCAGCGCCCCGAAAATCAATCCGCCCACCGCCCATCCCAGCAAAAACACCGACGTCGTGTAAGGCGCATACACCGTCGCCTGCTCGCGACTCGCCAGCAAATCCTCCATCGCCCCGTCGCGCGCCAGATTGAACAACTGCGAGTCCAGGCAATCGAACAACCACGCCAGCGACGCGCCGACGAACACCACCCAGTGCTCCTTCGTGAGCAACCGCCACCACGGTCCCGCCTTCGATGTCGCGGTCATTCCCGTGGAGCGAGAAATCCCCGCCAAGCATCCGCCTCGTGGCTACGAGCACCCCGCCCCGACGTGTCGGGGCGGGCGAATGGCTTCACCACGAACAACGTCACACCTCTCACAATCTCACCACCTTCCCGCTCTCCGCCGATTCGTAAATCGCCCGCACGATCGCCACCGCCTTCCGCCCTTCATGCCCGTCCACCGCGGGCTTCCGCCCTTCGCGAATCGCGTCCACCAGATCCTGAATCTGCCGCTGGTGCCCGACGAAGCTGATCGCATTCGGCGCGCTCGCCCCCGACCCCAGCGCCGCCGAATCCTTCGCCGCGCGGATCTTTTCATCTTCCGGCCGCGCCTCGCGAAACTCCCACCGAGTGATGTGATCGTCCTCCAGCGCCACCGATCCATGCTCGCCGCACAATTCGATCCGCCGCTGCCACCCCGGCCACAACGCCGTGCTCGCCTCGATCGTTCCGAGCGCCCCGTCCGCAAACTTCAACGCCGCGCACGTTGTATCCTCCGCCTCGATACCCGTGTGCACCCGCCGCGTCGCCCACGCGAAAACTTCCACCGGCATCCCCGCGAACCACTGCAGCAAATCGATCCCGTGAATCGCCTGCGCCATGGCCGCGCCGCCGCCGTCCACCGACCACGTCCCGCGCGTCCCCGTGTAATACTGCGCCGTCCGATGCCACTTCACCGCCACGCTCGCCATCACCATCCGCCCAAACCGTCCCGCCTCCACCGCCGCCTTCACCGTCTGCGCCCCCTCGCCAAACCGTCCCTGAAAAATCGCCGCGATCTTCACCCGCGCGGCGTCCGCCGCCCGCAAGATCTCATCCGTCCGCTCCACCGTGATCTCCAACGGCTTCTCGATCACCAGATGTTTCCCCGCGCGAATCGCCGCGAGCGAAATCTCCCGATGCGCGCTCGCCGGCGTCGTCACGCACACCACGTCGACATCCTTTCGCGCCACCAACTCCTCCACGCTTCCGCACACCGCCGTCGCCCCGTGCCTCGCCGCAAACGCCTTCGCCTTCTCCGCATTCCGCGACGCCACCCCCACCAATCTCGCCCCGGTCACGTGCGCGATCGCCTGCGCATGAAATTCCGCGACCATGCCCAAACCAACGATGCCGATGCCCAGCGGCGCAGAAGATGAGTCCATGTGAAAGGGGGAAGGGGAAACCACCCGCGATCTCGCATGCATCGATCCGCGGGCGCAACACCCTGACGCACCCCTCCTCAAAAAGATGCGCCTTCCTACCTTCCGCGCCCCGCCTTCGCTCCCCCAAACTTCCGCAAATACTTCAACGCCACCTCGAATTCCTTCGGCATCGGCGCGCTCAACGTCACCGGCTCCCGCGTCACCGGATGTTTCAACACCAACTCGCTCGCATGCAGCGCCAGCCGCCCGATCAACGGCTTCTCCTCGTCCCGCCCCTTATACCGCCGCTTCAACTCCGACAGCAGCAGCTTCACGTCCGGATTCCCATAAAACGGATCGTTCAAAATCGGCGCGCCCGCCACCGCCAGGTGCACGCGAATCTGATGCGTCCGCCCCGTCAGGGGCTTGCACTCGAGAAACACAAACTTCCCAAACCGCTCCAACACCCGAAACTCCGTCACACTGTCCTTTCCGCCTCGCCCCTTGAACGCCCGCATCCGCCCCGGCTGCCGCTCGTCCTCGCCCAACGCCACATCGACCGTAAACGCCTCCGGCAGCGTCCCGTTCTCGTCGCGCACCGGCGCCTTCACTTTCATCGCTTCCTCCACCGGCAGCACGACGACAAACGCCAGATACTTCTTCTCCACCGTCTTCGCCTGAAACTGCCCGCTCAGGAAATCCAGCGCCGGTTTCGTCTTCGCGCACAACAGCAGCCCGCTCGTATCCGCATCCAGTCGATGCACGTTCGCCACGCCGTGCCCCATCTTCGCATGCACGAGGCCCATCAGATTCTCGCGCGTCTTGTCCCACCGGTCGGGCGCGATCAACAACCCGCTCGGTTTATCGAACGCGATCATCACTTCGTCCTCATACAAGATCGGCGGCAACGGCATGGGCCGGTCACCGTGAACGATTTCGCCGCCCAAGCGAAGCGCAGATTCCGCCCCTCTCGTAGCTACCCGCGAGCGAGTGACCGCCTCTGACCCAACGCACCCCCCGGTCAAAACCCCGTCAACCTCCCCCACTTCCCCCGAATTCCGCTTGCCGCTCCCTCCCTGCCCGGCTGCCCTCGAATCCCACACCCGCCCGCGATGCCGGTCCTGCCCAAAAGCTTTTATGTGCTCGGCGCGACACTTCGCTCCGCCCGCACCGCCCGGCAGCTCAAACGTCCGCGCCTCGCGCTCGCCGCGCAACATCGCGCGCTCGCCTCCCTCCTCCCCCGCCTCGCCGCCACCTCGGTCGGCCGCACCGCCGGCATTGTTCCGCGTCTCTCCTACACCCAGTTCCAAGCCCGCGTCCCGCTCCGCAATTACGAGCAGCTCGCTCCGTTCATCACCCGCATGCAACAAGGCGAAGCCGATGTCCTCTGGCCCGGCACCTGCGCTCTCTTCGCCCGCACGCCCGGCACCGACAGCGGCCAGCCCAAACACCTGCCCGTCACCGACGAACTTCTCGCGCACTTCCGCCGCGCCGGCGCCGAAGCGATTTTCTGCTACACCGCCCGCACCGGCGACACGGGCATTTTTCACGGACGCCACCTGCTCGTCGGCAGCTCCGCCGCCCTCACGCCTCTCGTCAAAACCAGCTCGTTCTCCGCCTACGTCGGCGATCTCAGCGGCATCGCCACGCTCAATCTTCCCGACTGGGCCGAACGCCACCTCTTCGAACCCGGCGCCGCCGTCGCCCAAATTCCCGACTGGCCCCGGCGCCTCGCCGCACTTGTCGAGCGCACGCGCCGAGCCGACATCACGCTCCTCGCCGGTCTTCCGCAATGGCTGCTCGCCACCGCCACCGCGATCCGCGACGCCGAGACCCGCGGCCACGCGCGCCCCCTCAACCTTCGCTCGATCTGGCCCAATCTCGAATGCGTCGTTCACGGCGGCACGCCCCTCGGGCCTTTCCACGACGAACTTCACCAAGCCGTCGGCCCGGACACCCAGTTTCACGAGGTCTATGCCGCCACCGAGTGCTTCGTCGCCGCCCAAGACTCCGACGCCTCCGCCGGCCTTCGCCTGCTCGCCGACACCGGCATCTTCTTCGAGTTTCTCCCGCTCGCCGACTACACGCCTTCACTTCCGCCCGCGCTCGCCACCAAAACCGTTTCGCTCGAAGGCGTCCGCACCGACGAAAACTACGTCCTCCTCGTCACCACGCCCGGCGGCCTTTCCCGCTACGTGCTCGGCGACATCGTCCGCTTCACTTCCACCGCACCGCACCGGCTCATCCACGTCGGCCGCACCGACCAACTTCTCACCACTTTTACCGAAAACGTTTCCGAAAAAGATCTCACCGACGCCCTCGTCACCGTCTGCCACCGTCATCGTTGGTCCATCACCGACTTCCACGTGGCACCGCTCGCCGCGAACACGCTCACCGGCCGCCACCACGGCTCCCACGAATGGTGGGTCGAACTTAAGCCGCTCACCATCCAAACCCCCACCGGCCCGCTCCTCGCCGCCGAACTCGACACCGATCTCGCCGCGCGCAACGCCGACTACGCCGCCCGCCGCCGCAACAGCCTGCTCCAGCCTCCCATCGTTCGCCTCGTCATGCCCGGCTTCTTCGCCCACTGGATGCGCCACCACCACCGCATCGGCGATCAGCACAAGCTCCCCCGCGCCCGCAACGACCGCGCCATCGCCGACGAACTCAGCGCCATGGCCTGCTTCAACGCCTGACGCCCCACACTTGCCTCGAAGGTGTCGAGCCTCACGCTCGCTCCTCGCGTGCCCTCGCTTCTCATCATCGTTCGCCGCATCCTTTGCGTGCCGGTCGCGCTCGCATTCTTCCACAGCGCGACCGCCGCAGAACCGCCCGCCTTCGCGCAAGTCCGCGCCGCCGACGCCGCTCGCATCGCCGCCACCCTCGAGCGCAACACCTCCTCGCTCGATCCCCTCCTCTCCGCCGACCTGATCTACACCAACGCCGACGGCCGCGTTCAAACCAAGTCCCAATACCTCGCCTCCGTCGCCGAAAGCGAAGCCCGCTACCTCGCCGTTCATCCTCGCGCGCTCCAGCTTCAACTCCTCCATCCCAACGCCGTCGCGATGTCCGGTCGTTCCGACATCCTCGCCGAATCCGGCGGCCGGCGCGTGCGTTTCTCGCTCCGCTTCCTCGCCGTCTGGCGCGAGGAATCCGGCCAGTGGAAACTCGCCGCCTACCAATCCACGCCCGTCGCGTCCTCCGCTCCTTCGCCATGAATCTCCTGATCATTTCCGCCAGCCTCAATCCCGAGAGCTACAGCCGCACCCTCGCCCGCGAAGCCCGGCGCGTTCTCGTCGACGCCGGCCGCAACGTCACCTTCCTCGATCTCCGCGACTACCCGCTTCCGCTCTGCGACGGCGACAAGGCCTACGAACACGAAAACGTTCGCCGCGTGAACGCCTTCATCGCCGCCGCCGACGGCATCATCGTCGCGTCTCCGATTTACAACTACGACGCCAACGCCGCCCTCAAGAACCTCATCGAACTCACCGGCAAAGGCTGGGAAAATAAAATCGCGAGCTTCCTCTGCACCGCCGGCGGTCCGAGCAGCTACATGGGCATCATGGCGCTCGCCAACAGTCTCATGCTCGATTTCCGCACCGTGATCGTCCCGCGTTTCGTTTACGCCACCGGCGCCTCCTTCGCCGGCGAAACCATCACCGACGCCAAGATCGCCGCCCGCGTCGCCGACTGCGCCCACGAGACCGCCCGCATCGCCTCCGCCCTCCGCCCCGAGTAATCCCCGACTCACCCGCCGTAGGCCGCGAGCTCGCTCGCGCTTCGCCCCCCCGCCATGCCCCCGCTCCGCGCCTACTGCCTCCTCTCCGTCGCCCTCTTCTTTCTCTTCATCCTCCCCCTCGCCCCCGCCGCCGAAGTCCAGCACCACGGCGTCGTATTCGAAAACTGGATTCGCAGCACCTTCTTCGAAGGCTACACGCCCGCGAGCTACACCCAGAAATGGGACATCCCCGCCGAAGCCAACCGCCGCCACGGCAACATCCCCGCCAACCCCAAAGCCGCCAGATACGGCTCACCGGTCGATCTCGGCGATGCCCTCCGCCAATTCGATATCGATGAACCGTTCCTCCTGATCATCGGTTACTGGCGGCAGCACGGCTCCGAGAAAGACATCGTCAACCTCGTCCCCGCTCGCATCGAGCCCGCCCGATGGCGCGCCCTCTGGCACCCGATCACTCGCGCCGATCTCGAGCGTCTCGACGCCGTCATCAAAGACCGCTCGCTCACCCCCGCCCAAGCCCGCGCCGCCGCCAAGAAAATCAAAAACGCTCCGCCCTTCACGCTCTCGCGCATCGTCGTGAACCCGAAAATCGACTCGAAATCCCAGCGCCGCCTCCAGTGCAGCCTCCGCTTCGCCGACGTCTTCACCCACCTCGCCCCCGCCGCCGACCCCGCTCCTCATCCACGCCCCACCCTCTGGACCATCGAATTCCCCAACCCCATCCCCTCCCCACCCCGCACCTTGTCTCCCCGCTAAATATCGCCTTCTCCTGGCTACGAGCGTGAGCGAGTGGCCCCTGTAGCGGCAAGCCGACTCAACCCTACACCACCTGCGTCTGCGCGGCCGTCCCACCGAACAGCTCGCGCATCACACTCCACGCGCGCCGCAGCCCCGCCGGCTTCACGCCGCCGCCAAATCCATACGTCGTCACCAGTGTCTCCTCGTGCCCGCGATAGCGCGGCGGCAACAAGAACAACGTGTCCTGCTCGCCGTTCATCACACTCGAGAAGAACAACCCCTGCCCCACCGCGCGGCTCTCGGCCGTTCCCGGCACCGGACGCACCACCAGCCCGCCGATCACCCGCGGACGATACGCAAACTCCAACCCGCCTCCGTCCGTCCGCCGCAGCCGTCCATAGGTCCGCACCGGCACGTCGCCCAACTGCCCGCCGGCAAACATCAGATTGTCGTTCTCGCGCGGACGAAAACGCAGCCGCCGCAAGGTCGTAAAGTCCCAGCAAAACACCCACCCGAAGACCGTCAGCCGAAACGCCCACCCCGCCACGCAATACGCCACGATCACCACGACCAACGACAACCCCGCCGCCACCCACGGCTCCAACGTCGCCGTCACCGCCAGCAGCCCCAGCAACCCCGTGCGCGCGCTCTTCAGCGCCGCATCGATCGCGCCCCACGGACTCAAAAGAATCAGCACATTGATCGCGTGCGACGCCATCCACACCACCGCAAACATCACGATCCCCAACGGCACCGTCACCAGGTTCAACAACCACGACCAATCGATCGCACCCACCGACAGCATCGCCAGCCCCGAACTCTCCAATCCGCCCTCCACCGCCGCGTCTGTTCCGATCAGCGATTTCGAAAACGCCGCCATGCTCACCGGAATCACCACACCCGCCGCGATCAATCCGCTCAACTTGTTCTCGAGCGTCTCCACCACATCCAACGGCTTCTTCAACCCCGGCGGCACCACCGCGCCAAACGCATCCTTCGCCGCGCACACGCCCACGATCAACAGCGCCGGCAGCCAGAACTGCACCTGCGCAAACCACGGCAACCGCTCCCTCGCCGCCGCATCCTTCGCGGAAAACCACTGATACGCCCCATACACGCCCGTCCCGAGCAAGGGCGAAATCGCGATCCCCGTCACCGTCGTGATCGCCGCCGCCACGCTGCCCGACGGCGACCGATCCGCCTTCGCCGATTCCGCGTTTGTCGCCGCGGCGACCGGCCCGGCCGCCCCGCCCAGTATCCACAAAACCAGCACGACCGAAAGAATGCGCCGCATGTCCGGCACCCTAGTGAAACTCCTCCGTTTGGAAAGCCCGCTCATTTGTCCACACCTTCCGAACTGCCTTATCCATCAACACCTCCGTCGCCGCCCCGTCGCGACAAATCCCGAATTGCCTTGCATTTATCAGGCCGCCGTGCGTCCTTCCCGGGCATCGTTAGAGAGAAAGCGTTAGATGACAGTATCTGGTGAGTCGTAGGCTGAGCGTTTGGCTTAAGTGATGATTTGAAACCCACGGTGGGAACGGACTGGCAGCAGACGATCAATCTACGAGATATCACTAATGAGTAATTCCAAACTCTACGTTGGAAATCTGTCGTTCAAAACCACCGAAGACGAGCTCCGCTCCACCTTCGGCCAATTCGGTTCCGTCACCGACGTTTACGTCGCCATGGACAAGATGACCGGCCGCCCCCGCGGTTTCGCGTTCGTCACCATGGGCACGGCTGAAGAAGCCAAGGCCGCGGCGGACAAGCTCAACGGCACCGAACTCGGCGGCCGTCAGCTCACCGTCAACGAAGCCCGTCCGAAGGAAGAGCGCCCGGGTGGCGGCTTCGGCGGCGGCGGTCGCGGCTTCGGCGGCGGCGGTCGTGGCGGCTTCGGCGGCGGTCGCGATCGCGATCGCGGCGATCGCCGTTACTAAGCCATCGTTCTAACGAAACGATTTCCAGGGACGGAGCTCCTCGGGGCTCCGTCCCTTTTTTGTCTCTCGAAAACCAGTTCCTCCCGCGTTGTCATTCTGAGCGCAGCGAAGAATCCAGGACCTCGGCCTCCTGCGTTCTTCCCTCCGCTTGGTGCGACGCCCTCCTTCGCAAAATGCCTTTTAAAGCTCTCAATCTTTCCGACTCCGTCCTCCGCGGCATCCAAGCCGCCGGCTACACCGACCCCACTCCGATCCAGCTCCGCGCCATCCCCGTCGTCCTCGGCGGCGGCGACCTCATCGGCTCCGCCCAAACCGGCACCGGCAAAACCGCCGCGTTCGCCCTCCCCATTCTCTCGCGTCTCGGCAAACACCAGTCACGCCCACGCGTCCTCGTCCTCGAACCCACCCGCGAACTCGCCGCCCAGGTCGAAACCGCCTTCCGCGACTTCGCCCGTTTCACCGATCTTCGCACCGTCGCCATCTTCGGCGGCGTCGGCTACGGCTTCCAACGCTCCGAGCTCAAACGCGGCGTCGATATCCTCGTCGCCACGCCCGGCCGCCTCATGGACTACCTGAAGGAGCGCACCCTCTCGCTCGACAGCATCACCACGCTGGTCCTCGACGAGGTCGATCGCATGCTCGACATGGGCTTCCTCCCCGTCGTCAAAGACATCATCAACCGCTGCCCGCGCGAACGCCAGACGCTGTTCTTCTCCGCCACCGTTCCGCCTGAGATCCAGGCCGTCGCCTCCTTCGCGCTCCGCGATCCCGCCCGCGTCGAAATCGGCGTAAACCGCTCCGTCAACCAATCCGTCAACCACGCGCTCTACCCCGTCGCCGCCGCGCAGAAGTTCGAACTCCTCGAAGCGCTCCTCCGCAAAATCGATTTCGATAGCGTGCTCATTTTCTCCCGCACGAAACACGGCGCCGACAAAATCGCCCGCAAGCTCAAGGCCGCCAATCACAGCGTCGCCGTCCTCCACGCGAACCGCTCCCAAAACCAGCGCCTCGAAGCCCTCGCTGGTTTCAAATCCGGCAAATACGAGATCATGGTCGCGACCGACATCGCCTCGCGCGGCATCGACGTCGCCGGCGTGTCGCACGTGATCAACTACGACGTCCCCGAAAATCCCGAGGACTACGTTCACCGCATCGGTCGCACCGGACGCGCCCAAGCCGTCGGCGACGCCTTCACTCTCGTCACGCCGGAAAACGCCTCCGACATCCGCGACATCCAACGCTTCATCGGCGCGAAGATTCCCGAACTCCGACTCGAAGGCTTCGCCTACCAACCGATCACCGCCCGTCCCGTTCAAGAGATTCAAAAGCCCCGCGGCAGTCTCCCCGGCCGCATTCGCCATCGTGGCAGTTTCAACCGCCACCGCTCCCGCCGCTGACAGGTAGGGCTCGCCGCCCCCGGCGAGACGCATCCAAGTTATGGATACCCCATGCGCCCGTTCTCGGCGTTCGGGTTCCTTCCCGCCCGTTGACCACCCTCGCCTTCTTCGCTAACAGGCAAGGGTGCTCTCTCCCTCGTCCGACTACACCTGGCTCCACGCGCTCGTCGGCGGCGTGTTGATCGGTCTCGGCAGCCTCCTCGCCGCCGCCGCCAGCGGAAAGATCCCCGGCATCTCGGGCATGTTCAGCCGCATCCTTCGCCCGCGCGCCGGCGACACCACCTGGCGCCTCGTCTTCTTCGTCGGCCTGCTCGCCGGCGCCGCCCTCGCGTTCGCCTTCGTCGACGCCAGCAACGACTACATTTCAAACCTTCCGCCGCTCGCCACGATTTTCGCCGGTGCCCTCGTCGGTTTCGGCACGCGCCTCGGCGGTGGCTGCACCAGCGGACACGGCGTGTGCGGTCTCGGCCTCGGCTCCAAATCTTCCTTCGTTGCCACCCTCACGTTCATGGCCGCCGCCACGCTCGTCGTTTTTCTCCTGCGCCACACCGCTCTCGGAGGACTTGTCTCATGATCGCCCGCTTCGCCGTCATTCTTGTCGCCGGCGCGCTTTTCGGCGCCGGCCTCGCGATCTCCGGCATGACCAACCCCGCCCGCGTCCTCGGGTTTCTCGACCTCACCGGCGCATGGGATCCCTCGCTCGTCTTCGTCATGGCCGGTGCCGTTGTCACCTTCGGTTGCGGCATGCTCATCCTCCGCACACGTCGCCGCGGCGCAGGCTGGTTCGGCTCCCGGCTTCCAACCCGCGACCGCGATCCCGTCGATCGCCGCCTCCTCGTCGGCGCTCTGATTTTCGGCGCCGGCTGGGGCCTCGCCGGTTTCTGCCCCGGTCCCGCCATCGCCAATCTCGTCGACTTCCGCACCGACGCCTTCCTCTTCGTCCCCGCCATGGCCGCCGGCATGCTCCTCGCCCGCCTCGGCTTCCACTGCGAGTAGTGCGGCGCTTCAGCCCGCACCAACCCAAGCCCATCGCAACACCCCCGCGACACCGCTCGCGACCAACACCGTCACCAGCCCCACCCCAAATCTCTGCAACGCCACGAACGCCCCGCCGCACACCGTCGCCGCAAACCAATCCACCCTCCCTTCGCGATAGAGCACCTGCCAGCCGAACCACACCGCGAGGTTCAACACCACTCCGACCACCGACGCCGTCACCGCCGTCAGCGCTCCGTTCAACCGCCGATTCCCCCGCAATTGCTCGATGTGCGGCGCGCCCAAAAAAATCCACAGGAAGCACGGCACGAAGGTCGTCCACGTCGTGATCGCCGCCCCCAGCGTGCCCATCAACAGCGGACTCTGCTCCCCCGCCTGATTCCAGCCGCCCAAGAATCCGACGAACTGCACCACCATGATCAGCGGGCCGGGCGTCGTCTCCGCCAGGCCCAGCCCGTCCAACATCTGCGGCGCCGTCAGCCACGCATGTCGCTCCACCGCCTCCTGCGCCACATAGGGCAGCACCGCATACGCACCACCAAACGTCACCATCGCAGCCTTGCTGAAAAACACCGCCTCTTTCACGAGCACGCCATCCCACCCCTGCCACACGCCCGCGCCCCACACCGGGGCCCACCAGAACACCAGCGAAACCACCAGCACCTTCGCCGCCCGCCCCCACGTCGGCCGCACCGCCTCCTCGCCCGCCCCCGCCTCGTCGATCGCAAATCGCGCCACCGGCTCCTTCGCCTCGTCCGTCCCCCCCGCCCGCGCCTCCGCCGCCGGGGAAAACGCCCCCCACCTCGCTCCCACCAATCCGATCGCCGCCGCGCCCGCCACGATCGCCGGAAACGGCACGCGCAAAAAGAAAATCGCCCCAAACGCCGCCGCCGCCAGCGCCCACATCGCCGGCCCCTTCAACGCCCGCCGGCCGATCCGGATCACCGCCGCCGCCACGATCGCCGTCACCGCCGGTTTCAATCCGTCGAACACCGCCGCGATCCACGCGACGTCTCCATGTTCCGAATACACCCACGCCGCCGCCCACAACACCACCGCACCCGGCAGCACGAACAACGCCCCCGCCACGATCCCCCCCCACGTGCGATGCAACAGCCACCCGCAATACGTCGCCAACTGCGTCGCCTCCGGCCCCGGCAGGAGCATGCAGAAATTCAACGCATGCAGGAACCGCTCCTCGCTGATCCACCGCCGCTTCTCGACGAGCTCCGCGTGCATGATCGCGATCTGCCCCGCCGGCCCGCCAAAGCTGACAAAGCCCAGCTTCAGCCAAAACCTCACCGCCTCCCTGAAACTCGGCCGTGCGCCTTCCATCGCTCCGACGCTCCCCCGCGTCATCCCTCGACGCAAGCCGGCCCCTTCGCCGCTCCGCCCCCTCTCACCGCCACACGACGAACACCGCGACCGCCGCCATCATCAACAACACCCCCAGCGTGATCACCACCGGCGGCGCATTGTTCACCCAGCGCGCCCTCCGCCACGCCTGCTCCGGCGTCAGCTTGATGTTCTTCACGTCCTCCTCGAGGCCCTCCAGCAACGAATTCCGCCGCCACGCCATCCACACGCCCAGCAGCAGGATGACCAGCGCACAAATTCCGGTGATTTCCCAGACGGGGCGTGACCAAAAAAGTGCGAGCACAGGTCGATTCGGGTTACGGTTCAGATCTCTCGGCGCGAGGATCAGGACCCATCCTCACTACTCGCCGCCTTTCGCGACGCGATCCAATTCATTGTCTTACCCGCCAGTCGGTTGAGCGCCTCCACCGCCCACCCCAGGTGCTCCTCCTTCGTGTCTTCGATCTTGTTGTGACTGATCCCGTGCAGGCTCTGCACGAACATCATCACCGTCGGCACCCCCGCCCGCGCCACCTCCGCCGCATCGTGCAACGGCCCCGACGGCAATCGGTGCGATCGCCCGCACGTCTCCCGAATCGCCTCGTCGCACAGCCCGATCAGCTCTCCGTGAAACGGAATCGGCCCGATCCGCCACAACCGCTCCCAGCTCACGCTCACCTTCGCCTCCGCCGCGAATCGCTCACTCGCCGCCCGCGCCTCCTCCAACATCGCCGCCAACGCCGCCGCGTCGAGATGCCGTTGATCGAGCGTGATCCGGCACTCCTCCACCACGCTCGTCACGATCCCCGGCTTCGTCACACACGACCCGATCGTGCACACCCCGCCGTGCCGCTCCGCGATCGCATAGATCTCCGGACTCATCCGCGCCGCGGCCAGAAACGCATCCCTCCGCCGCGCCATCGGCGTGCTTCCCGAATGAGCCGCCTGTCCGCGAAACGTGATCGCATGCCGTTCCACGCCAAATGTCCCCAGCACCGCCCCCAACGGCAAATCGAGATCCAACAACACCGGCCCTTGCTCGATATGCAGCTCCAAATAAGCCGCCGCGTTTCTCAACTCCGCCCCGCTTTCCTTCACCCGCTCGAACTCGATCCCCACTGCCTTCAACGCCTCCGGCAGTTCCACGCCGTTCCGATCCTTCAATCCCCGCGCTTCCTCCATCGCGAGCGTCCCCGCACACGCCGACGACCCGAACAAGCTCTTCCCAAAACGCGCCCCTTCCTCATCCGCCCAATCCACCAACCGCACCGTCACCGGCGGCTCGCCTCCAAACTCCGCCGCGATCCGCCGCAACACCTCCACGCCTGCGACGGTGTTGAGCGAGCCATCCAGCCAGCCGCCATTCGGCACCGAATCGATGTGCCCCCCGATCAAAAGCGCCCGCTCCGACCGCCCGCGCAGCGTCGCCCAAAAATTTCCCGCCGCGTCCGTGTGCATCTCCACGGGCAACCCCGCCAGCTTCTCCCGCAACCACGCGCGCGCCTTCACCCACGTCGGCGTGAACGCCACGCGCTGCGCCCCGTTCGCATCGCTCGTGAGGCTCCGCAACTCCTTCAGATCTTCGATCACTCGTTGGGGTTTCAGTGACATAGGAAGCGGTCGGAACGGTTTGCAGCTTGGAAGCCAGCAGCGCGCACGCCACTTTCAAATTCGGATCAGCCCTCCCTTTTGTGCCAGCCCGCGCCCCGCGCCTCGCACGCCAACTGCTTCCCTTTTACCATGCCCACGCTCGCCACCATCGTCGACGGCCTGAAGCTCCCCAATCCCTTTGTCATCGGCTCCGGTCCTCCCGGCACCAACCTCAGCGTCATCACGCGCGCCTTCCGCGAAGGCTGGGGCGCCGTCATCGCCAAGACCATCAGCCTCGACGCCTCCAAGGTCGTCAACGTCTCCCCCCGCTACGCCAAACTCCACTCCGCCTCCGGCGAAATCATCGGCTGGGAAAACATCGAACTCATCAGCGATCGCCCGTTCCACCTCTGGATCGACGAATTCAAACGCTGCAAAGACGCCCATCCCGAAGGCGTCCTCATCGCCTCCATCATGGAGGAATACAACCGGGACGCCTGGGCCGAAATCGTCACGCGCTGCCAGGACGCCGGCGTCGACGCCTTCGAGCTCAACTTCTCCTGCCCGCACGGCCTTCCCGAACGCAAAATGGGCGCCGCCATGGGCCAGAACCCCGAGATTCTCGAGGAAGTCTGCCGCTGGGTGAAAGCCGCCGCCAAGAAACCGTTCTGGGCGAAAATGACGCCCAACATCACCCACATCGAAGACCCTTCCCGCGCCGCCCTCCGCGGCGGCGCCGACGGCATCAGCGCGATCAACACGATCCGCGGCGTCATGGGCGTGAACCTCGACACCCTTCGCCCCGAACCCACCGTCGAAGGCTTCACCACGCCCGGCGGCTACTCCTCGCGCGCCGTCAAACCCATCGCCCTCCGCATGGTGATGGAGATCGCCCGGCTTATCCGCGCCGAATTCCCCGACCGCTCCCTCTCCGGCCTGGGCGGCATCGAAAGCGGCCGAGACGCCGCCGAATTCATCCTCCTCGGCGCCGACACCGTTCAAGTCTGCACCGGTGTCATGAAATTTGGATACGACTGCGTGAGGCCGATGTGCGACGAGCTCCTCGCCTTCATGGAAAAGCACCGGTTCGAGACCCTCGCCGATTTCAAAGGCAAGAGCCTCGACTACTTCACGACCCACGCCGACCTCGTCGAAAAACAAACCGCCCGCAAAGCCGCCCAAAAATCCGCCGCCGCCAAAGTCGTCAAAAACGACGCCGAATGGTCCGGCGACACCTTCGCCCAACAAGCCGACGCCCTTTCGAAAGGCTGATACGCACGAACACCCGCCCTCTCCGTTCCTCTGTGGTCTAAAAACCAAATCTGCTGAGATGTCCCTGCTGATCAAAAACGGCGAGATCATCACCCCCTCCGAACGCTACCGCGCCGATATCTTCTGCGAGGGCGAAACCATCACCGCGATCGGCCCCGACCTCTCCGCGCCTCCGCACACCGAAGTCGTCGACGCCACCGGCAAATACGTCTTCCCCGGCTTCATCGATCCTCACGTCCACATCTACCTGCCCTTCATGGGCACGTATTCAAAAGACACCTACGAGACCGCGTCCCGCGCCGCGCTCGTCGGCGGCACCACCACGCTCATCGAGATGTGCTGCCCCGCCCGCTCCGACGACGCCCTCGCCGCCTTCGATCTCTGGATGTCGAAGGCCGCCGGCCACTCCGCCTGCGATTTCACCTTCCACATGGGCGTCACCAAATTCGACGCCGCCACGGAATCCCAACTCCGCGAAATCGTCGCCCGCGGCATCTCCTCCTTCAAAATCTTCCTCGCCTACAAGGGCGCCTTCGGCGTCGACGACACCGAGCTCTACCGCACCCTCAAACTCGCCAAGGAACTCGGCGTCGTCGTCACCGCCCACTGCGAAAACGAAACCCTCGTCGCCGAGCGCAGCCTCGAACTCCTCGCCGCCGGCAAAACCGACCCCGCCCAACACCACGAATCGCGCCCGCCTCTCGTCGAAGCCGAGGGCGTCCACCATTTGATGACGTTCGCCGAGCTCACCGGCGTCGCCACCTACATCGTCCACCTTTCCTGCGAAGAAGCCCTCCGCGAGGCCCTCGCCGCCCGCCAGCGCGGCGTCCGCGTCGGCGTCGAAACCCTCATCCAATACCTCACCCTCGACAAATCCTACGCCGAACGCCCCGACTTCGAAGGCGCCAAATACGTGATGTCGCCCCCGCTCCGCGACGTCCGCAACCAATCCATTCTCTGGAACGCCCTCCGCGACGGTCTCATCCAAACCGTCGCCACCGACCACGCCCCGTTCGACTTCGCCACCCAAAAGCCAATGGGTCGTGACGACTTCACGAAGATTCCCAACGGCATCCCGTCCCTCGAGGAACGCATCAACCTCCTCTACACCCACGGCGTTTGCCGCGGCCGCATCGACCTCCACACCTTCGTCGACGTCGCCAGCACCGCCGTCGCCAAGCAGTTCGACCTCTTTCCCCGCAAGGGCGCCATCCAACCCGGCGCCGACGCCGACCTCGTTATTTTCGATCCCGATTACCGCGGCACGATTTCCGCTCGAACGCAGCACATGAACGTCGACTACAGCGCGTTCGAAGGCTGGCCCATCGAAGGCCGCCCGCACGTCGTCACCGTCCGCGGCCAGGTCGCCGCCCGCGCCGGCCAATTCGTCGGCCAGTCGGGCCGGGGCCAATTCCTGAAACGCACGCCGACGCATTTCTGACCGCAGCCCAAAAGCTCCAAGCACCAAAATCCAAGCTCCAGAGAAACACCAACCTTCAACCTCCAAAATCCACATCCGCCTTCATTGAAGTTTAAGTTTTGAATCTTCTCTGGAGCTTGGTGCTTGGATCTTGGCGCTTCACCTATGTTGATCTCCGACGGCGCCCTTGAGCCCACTGACGAGCTCGAGGAATCCCAGCTCTACAACGCCGACCTCGCCCCCGTTCCCATCGGCCGACGCAAATGGCGCGTCGGCTCCATCGCCGCCCTCTGGATCTCCATGGCCGCGTGCATCCCCACCTACATGCTCGCTTCGTCGCTCATCGACGGCGGCATGAACTGGTCGCAGGCCGTCTTCACCATCTTCCTGGGCAACGTGATCGTCGTCATTCCGATGATCCTCAACGCCCACGCCGGCACCAAATACGGCATCCCATTCCCCGTCTTCTGCCGCGCCTCCTTCGGCACGCTCGGCGCCAACATCCCCGCGCTCCTCCGCGCCTTCGTCGCCTGCGGCTGGTTCGGCATCCAGACGTGGATCGGCGGCCACGCGATCTACAAGATCTGCGCCGTCTTCTGGCCTTCGCTCGCCGCGCCCGGCGCCGCCACCTTCCTCGGTGTCACCGCTCCCGAGTTCGCCTGCTTCCTCCTCTTCTGGGCGATCAACATGTGGGTCGTCTACAAGGGCATCGATTCGATCCGCCTCCTCCTCAACATCAAGGCCCCGCTCCTCATCGGCCTCGGCCTGCTCCTGCTTTTCTGGGCTTACCGCGAAGCCGGCGGCTTCGGTCCCATCCTCTCGCAACCGTCCGCCTTCGCCCCCGGCCAGCCGAAAGCCGGACAATTCTGGCCGTTCTTTTTCCCCGCGCTCACCGGCATGATCGGCTTCTGGGCCACGCTCTCGCTCAACATCCCCGATTTCTCCCGCTACGCCGTCTCCCAACGCGCGCAAGTCGTCGGCCAGGCGCTCGGCCTCCCGCTCACGATGGCGTTGTATTCATTTATTGGAGTCGCCGTCACCTCCGCCACCACGATCATCTACGGCCAGACGATCTGGGACCCCGTCGACGTCCTCACGCGCTTCCAGAATCCCGCCGTCCTCGTCGTCTCGATGTTCGCGCTCTGCCTCGCCACGCTCGCCACCAACATCGCCGCCAACGTCGTCTCGCCCGCCAACGACTTCGCCCACCTCGCCCCGAAGAAAATCTCCTTTCGCCTCGGCGGCCTCATCACCGGCGTCATCGGCATCGTCATGATGCCTTGGAAACTCGTCGCCGACCCCGGCGGCTACATCTTCACCTGGCTCATCGGCTACAGCGCGCTCCTCGGCCCCATCGGCGGCATCATGATCGCCGACTACTACGTCTGGCGAAAACGCACGCTCTCGCTCGTCGGCCTCTACTCCGGCTCCGGCGATTACACCTACCAAAACGGTTTCAGCTTCGTCGCCATCATCGCCCTGCTCGCCGGCGCGCTTCCCAGCCTTCCCGGCTTCCTCGCGACCGTTCAACTCATCGACGCCGCCACGCTCCCACCCTTCCTCCTCAACCTCTACCACTACGCCTGGTTCGTCGGCTTCCTCGTCGCTTTCATCGTCTACCTGCTTCTCCGCAAAGTCGCGCCCGACAAATAGCCGCGCAGACAAGCCTCCCCCGCGATTTTCGCCTCAGTCCCGCGGCCGGAAAGGTCTCATGAAAAGACCACCCGCCCCGCCTTGTTGCAAAGGAGCAATACTGGCAACCTCCCGCCCGCCTTCCTGGCTCCTCTCATGCTGTCGCCGCTCACCGGACTCGTCGCCGCGCCTTTCACCCCCTTTCTCGCCAACGGCGACCTCGCCTGCGATACCATCCCGCAACTCGCCGCGCTGCTCCACCGCAACGGCGTCGGCGCCGCGTTCGTCTGCGGCACGACCGGCGAAGGCAGCAGCCTGACGACCGCGGAACGCATGCAGGTCGCCGCCGCCTGGCGCCAAGCCCTTCCCGCCGGCCTCAATCTCGTCGTGCACGTCGGCCACCTGAGCCTCCGCGAGAGCATCGCGCTCGCCCGACACGCGCACGACATCGGAGCCGACGCCATCGCCACGATCGCGCCCAACTTCTTCCGCCCGCCCGACGCTCCCGCCCTGGTCGATTGGTGCCGTGAGATCGCCGCCGCCGCTCCCGACACCCCTTTCTACTACTATCACATGCCGGCGATGACCGGCGTGACGATCCCGGTGCGCGATTTTATCGCCGCGCTGGACGACCAGATTCCGAACTTCGCCGGCGTAAAATTCACGGACGAAGATCTCGTCGACTACGCCGACTCCCGCGCGCTCGCCAAAAATCGCTACACCGTGCTTTTCGGCCGGGACGAAATCCTTCTGTCCGCCCTTCGATTGGGCGCCCCCGGCGCCGTCGGCAGCACCTACAATTACGCCGCCCCGCTCTATCATCGCATCATGAGCGCCTTCGCCGCCGGCGATCAGGCCTCCGCCGAACGCGATCAGAGACGCGCCCGACAGTTCATTGACATCATGAACCGCTACGGCGGCCTCCCCGCGGGCAAGACCATCATGAAGTTCATCGGCGTCGACTGCGGCTCGGTGCGCCTGCCGCTCCGGGCTCTCACGGCGCAAGCGGAGATTTCCTTCCGGACGGAATTGGAAGCCTGCGGATTCTTCGACTACGCGAGCCGCCTCTGAGCGCCGGCCAGTTCCCCGCCTCTCCGCCTCTGGTTCCGTCCCAGAACCACTCGTTTAAAGTTTTACCAGCCGGGCTTCGGTGTAGCTTTCATCGAGCATGACCACCCCTTCCCGTCCCAGTGCGCCCCTCAAAACCTCGCCCCGATTTAACACCCTCGCCGCCAGCGCGCTCGCCCTTCTGCTGAGCCTGGCCGGCTCGCTCCCCGCCCGCGCCGCTTCGACCTCATCGCCGGCTTCCGAAGAGATCGTGCTCTTCGGTTTCGATAACCGCTCCTTCCCTTTCCAAAATCACGTCGAGACCCACCTCTATCCGGGCGTGCGCCCGCGCATCGTTCTCCGCCCCGGCCCGCCCGGCTCTCACGACGAAACGATTCTCTACTACGGGACGGTCATCCGCATCGGTGACACGTTTCACATGTGGTATAACGGCAACTACGGCCCGTTTCGCCCGCTCAACGGTTTCGAACGAAAATACACCGTCATCTGTTACGCCACGAGCAAGGACGGCATAAACTGGGAGAAACCCAACCTCGGTCTCGTCGAATTCAACGGCTCCAAGGACAACAACATCGTCGACTTTCCGGAGCCCTTGCTCTGGTCCACCGCCGCCGTCCTCTACGATCCGGAAGATCCAGATCCCGCGCGCCGGTTCAAACTCGCCTACGAAGGTGGCAGCGAGGAAAACCCCAACAACGTCTTCCGCGTCGCTTTCAGCCCGGATGGCTTGCATTGGACTCCCTCGCCCAAAAATCCGGTCGGCCCGATGGTCGAGATGGCCGGCATCACCAAGCATCGCGGCCTCTACTACGTCTCCGCGCAGAACCCTTTCCTCGCCCACCGCCCCGTGTTCACCCGGCGCATGGTGACCTACGTTTCCAAGGACTTCGAAACGTGGTCCTCTTCCGGCGCCGTCACCATCGATCCCGGTCCGGACGTCCGCGGCCCCTCCACGGAGGATGATCGCCATCAATATTCGGAGATCCACTGCGGTGCCGGTCTGTGGAATCGCGGCAACGTCATCGTCGGCATCCACGGCATGTGGCAGGGGCATCCCACCGGAGATCGTCGCCTGACCTCGATCGATCTCGGCCTCGTCCTCTCGCACGATGCGATTCACTTCCACGAACCCGTCCCGGGATTCCGCATCATCCCCGCCCGGGAGCAGCCGGAAAGCCCCATCGGCGTCTATCCTGCCCTCATGCAGGGCCAGGGCATGGAAAACGTCGGCGACGAGACTCTCTACTGGTATTCGCTTTGGCGCGGAAACTACGGCAGCGGCGTGCGCCTGATCACCTGGGCGCGCGACCGACTCGGCGGGCTCCATCCTTTCCGGCCCCGCGATCACGTGTATAACACCGTGAACCCGCAGGGGCGCGACATGCATCACGCCTTGGCGATGCAGGCCGAAGCCATCTCCACCACGCTCGACGTGACCAGCGCGGACAACGCCGTCTTCATCAACGCCAGCGGTCTCGGCCAATACAGCGAACTCCGCGTCGACGTGCTCGATGAAGGATTCCATCCCGTCCCCGGCTTCAGCGGCGACCAGGCCGCGGTCGTCAACGCCGATGGGTTCCGCAGCCAGCTCGAGTGGCCGGGCGGCACGGCGCTGCCGACCTCCGCCGGACCCCTGCGCCTCCGCGTCCGCTTCGAAGGCGTGCGCGGCGAAGACGGACGCCTCCACGCGGTCTATGTGACCGGCGCGAAGGTGCGTTGAACCCCTCCCCCGGCGACCACCCGATCTCGGCTCGAGCCTCCTCTCCATGAAGAAACCCTCTTCCCCTCTTTCGCTCGGCGAGCTTCATGAGCTCACGCGCTGGAACACGCCCACCATCTACAATGGCTGGGAACAGATCACCCGCCACGACGCCGGCCGCGACGCCTTCAACCGCGAACCCATGCACGACTACATGCCGCAAATGGGACCGATGGCCGGCTACGCGGTGACGGTCGTGTGCGAGCCAGGCAACCCGCGTCACAAGCGCAAAAACCCAAACGCTTGGAGCGAATACCGCCGCTACCTCGCCTCGATGCCCGGGCCGAAAATCGTCGTCGTGCAGGATCTCGACAAACCCGCGCTCGTCGGATCGTTCTGGGGCGAAGTGACCGCCAACTTCCATCGCGCCCTCGGCTGTGTGGGCACGATTGTCGACGGCGCGATCCGCGACCGCGACGAGATGACCGCCGCCGGCTTCAAAGCGCTCGCCCGCGGTATGTGCGTCGGCCACGCGCACTCCTGCCCGGTGAAATGGGGTGTGACGGTCGAGGTGTTCGGACGAAAGGTGCGGCCCGGCCAGCTCATTCACGCCGACCAACATGGTTTCCTCGCCGTCCCCTTCGGCGAAGAACGCGGGCTGCTCGAAGCGGCGAGGTTCATGGACACCAACGAGTGCCGCACGCTGATCGCCACGGCCCGCGCTCACGTCGGCCGCAGCCCGGAGCAGATCTGCGAGGCGCTGGATCAGGCCGGCAACGCCTTCAGTCAGGCGGCGAAAAAACAATTCTCCCGCAAAGGCGAGTGGTGACCTCCGACGCGCACCACCGCGCCAGGGGCGGCCACACAGCCACTTCTGACAACGTTTCAAATCGCCTCACCACAAAAGCCCGGCCACCTGGCCGGGCTTTTTTCGTCGATGGAGCGCCACTCCCGGCAGCGCGCGTTCACACGCGAACTTTGACGACCACCTTCCTCATCTGGCTCGTTTTCTCCCAAGTGCAGCCGGGACGATGCGCATCCGCCGGCAAAAACACCGCGAAGCTGCCCACCCCCAGACGCAGCGAAGTCGCGGCTGCGGGGTCGGCGTAGAGCAGGAAATCCTTCGACTCGTCGTAGTCGGTGATCGGCGTCAGCTCGGGTTGGAAGGCGTGGTCGATCCGCTCCATCCCGGACACGATGTAGTGGATATCCGCATACACACGGTGCGACTCGAATCGTTTCTCGCCCGCCGGCTGCGTTTCGTAGCTCTGCACGAGCGCATACACATCGTCGCCCTCGATGGCATAGCGCCCGTCCGGGAGCGAAAGGTCCAGGCGGAGCAACCAGTCCAGGCCGGCGGCGAAGCGGGGGCCGAGAGGTCGATAGAGGGAAGCTTGAGCGAGCGAATCGAGGATCATGGGAAATAATAACGCACGCCCGCGAAGAACCTCCGGCGCGCGCGTTCGTTCTGTTCTTCGCCTTGGTCGCGCCAAGCGCACAGCGCTGGTGCCAACGACAGACCAGTTTCGACCGCCGTCCACACCGCCGCCGTGAACGCCGGCTCAGTTGACCACGTTCTGCGGCTTCCCCGCGAGAAACGCGCGGACATTCTCGACCGCCACGCCGAGCAGACGCGCGCGCGCCGCCCGCGCCGCCCACGCCTGATGCGGCGTGATCACGCAATTCGGCGCGCGCAACAGAGGATGATCCGCCGGCGGAGGCTCCACCGAAAGCACGTCGAGTCCCGCCCCGCCCAGCCGTCCCGACGCCAGCGCTTCCGCGAGCGCCGCCTCGTCGATCAAAGGACCGCGCGCGGTATTGATCAGCAACGCGCCCGGTTTCATCCAACCGAGCGTCGTCGCATCGATCATGCGCTGTGTATCCGGCGTAAGCGGACAATGCAGGCTCACCACATCCGCTGCGCGCAGCACCTGCTCCAATTCCTGCCGCCCGCCGCTGCGCCGCGCGTAAATCACCTTCATGCCCATCGCCTCGCCGATCGCCGCCACCGCCGACGCAATCCGGCCCGCCCCGACCAAACCCAGCGTCAGGCCCGCCAGCTCGATCAACGGACGATCCCAGTAACACCAATCCGGTCCCTGCGACCAACGTCCCGCCCGCACCGTCGCCGCGTGTTCGCCGACGTGCTGCGTCAATTCCAACAGCAGCGCGAAAACATGCTGTGCCACCGCGCGCGTCCCGTAAGCCGGCACGTTGGTGACCGGGATGCCTCGCGCGCGCGCCGTCGCCGTGTCCACGACATTGTAGCCCGTCGCCAGCACGCCGATGTAGCGCAGCTCCGGCAGCGCGGCGATCGTCGTCGCATTCAACGGCACTTTGTTCGTGAGCAAGATCTCCGCGCCCGCCGCACGCTCCAGCAGCTCGTCGGACGAAGTGCGCGCATAAATCGTGCAATGGCATTCGCGCTCCAGCTCAGTCCAGGAGAGATCCCCCGGATTGAGCGTATGCCCATCGAGCACCACGAGGCGCGGACGGGAGTTCGCTTTTTGCGAATGAAGATCAGGTGTCGTTGTCATGATTCTGGCGTCGTCACGCGGCCGACAATGACCTCCCGCGCCTTCCGCGCGATCAGGTAGATGACTCCCGGCTCAACCGGATCCCACGCGAACGCCTGGCCTTCGCTCGGCACCGGGATCGTGGCGATCCATTTGAGCGTCGAACCACCGGACGGGAACGCGAGCACGTAGAGCTCCGGATCGTCATGACCGGAAACATAAAGATAACCACCCGGCCCGAACGCGCCTCCGGAACAACTGTAGCCGCGTGCGCCGATATGGGAGATCAGGTTCTCCGGCAGCGCCCAGCCGCCCAACTCGCGCCACTCGTCGTCGTATTCCGCGACGCGCGTCCACTCCGGGCCACGGCCGGGCTCGCCGCCTTTCGTCCGGTAGTGCGCGAAGCAGGCCAGCCAGCGATCGCCCCGCCGCTCCACCCACGTGAGCGAACCGTCGACGCGACCGAAGCTGTGCGAGCCGACATGCTGCAGCGTGGCCGTGTCCCAAATCTCGACCGAACTGAGATGAGGCACTCCCGGATAGTTGGAGTGCGCGCCATACAACCGACCGTCGCGAACGATGCCGGCATTCACATGAATGAGCGGATCGCCTTTGGCACATTCCCATCTGCCCACCCGTTCGCCGGTGTCCTTGCGGTATTTTCCGACCGCATGGTTATCGATCACGTAGAGATGCGTCGCGTCAGCCGCGACGCCCTGCCGCGCCTCCTCCGCCGGGATCCGCCGCAGCTCTTCGAAGCTCCAGCCCGGGGTCGGCTCGGCCGCGAACGCCGCTGTCCCCAGCACCGAAAACAAAACGCCAAGTAGGACTTTCATAGGGTAGCAAACACCTGCCGGACGGTCGTCGTGAGATTGGTCGCCGTTTCTGCCAGCGCCTGTGACAAAGGCGTGCCGATCGAAGTGATCGCGTGAAGATGCAGCCCCACGGGCGGCTGCGGCACCGCGATTTGCCCGGAGAAAACGTGCACCGGTTTCCCCAACGCGAGAGCACGCCGCACGATCGCGCCCGGTCCTTTCCCCTCCAGCGAACTCTCGTCGAACCGGCCTTCGCCCGTGAGAACAACGTCCGCCGCCGCGAGCCTCGCTTCGAGGTCGAACCACGCCGCAACAAATTCAAAACCCGGCAGCATCGCCGCGCCCGCCGCGCACTGCAGACCAAACGCGATTCCTCCCGCCGCACCCGCTCCCGGCGCTTTGCGCAGCGTGAGGGGACGCTTGAAGTGACGGCACAGCAATGCGGACACGGCCTCGCATTGCCCTTCAAGTCGGGCGAAATCTTCGGCCACGAGTCCCTTCTGCGGTCCATAGACCGCCGTCGCTCCACGTGCCCCCAACAGCGGATTGGTAACATCGCACGCGATTCGAATCGGCGGCAGCGCCACGCGGGGTCCTCCACCGATTCCCACGATTCTCCCCCACTCCGCCGGCGCCGGCGGATGCACGGCCGCTCCCGCCGTATCGTGAAACGTCCACCCGAGCGCCGCCAGCGCTCCGAGACCGAGGTCGTTCGTCGCGCTTCCACCCACCCCAAGCAACACGGCTCGCGCGCCGGCTTCGACGACCCGCTGAATCAATTCGCCCGTGCCCAAGGACGTGGTCCTCCACGGGTCGCGGCGATCCGCCGACAACAACGCGAGTCCGCTCGCCTGCGCCATTTCAATCACCGCCAGCCGCCCACCATCGTCGGGCAGATCCAACATCGCGCGCGCGGTCGCGGGAATTTTTTCCACGGCAACCAAACCAAACAACGCGTCCACCGCTTGCCCGCGTGGTCCTGTGACCCGATGCGTTTGCAGCGTTCCTCCCGCCGCACGCGTAAGGATTGAACAAAATCCTTCACCGCCATCGGTGAGCGGGCACACATCCGCCTTCGCCTCCGCCGGAAGCGCGCCCGCCACCGCCGCGCACGCCTCCGCCGCCGACAGGGCGTCCTTGAATTTGTCGAAGGCAATCAACGCACGCATCACGAAGGGGAATTCCTTAGAGCAGGACGAAGCTCATGACCACGACAACGACGAGGCCAGTCATTCCGGCAAGGGCGCTCGCCACCGTCACAGTCTTGTAGCCTTGCGAAACTGTCATCCCGGTCATCTGCACGACGACCCAAAAGTAACTATCGTTGACATGCGAAACCACCATCGCGCCCGAGGCGACCGCGAGCGTCGCGAGCACCGGACCGAAGCCTTCGCCGAGTCCCATCGCCGGCAGCAGCGACGACACCAGCGAGGCCGTCGTGATCATCGCCACTGTCGAGGAGCCCTGCGCCGTCTTCAAACCCGCCGCCACGAGAAACGGCAGCAGGATGCTCAACCGGCCGAAATCGAGCGACACGAGCCCGTCGCCGACCAGCTTCGCCATCGGCGTTTCGCGCAGCACTCCGCCAAACGCACCGCCCGCCGCCGTGATGAGGATGATCGTGCCCGCATCGCGTAATCCCTGGCCACACCACGCGCCAAACGTCTCACGTCCGCGCCGCCGAACCACCACCCACGCAGACAAAACGCCGACGATCAGCGCCGCATTCGGATCGCCAACCATGCCGAGCACCTGGCGCACCGGCCCGTCGCCCAGCGGCCGTCCCGGCAGGTCGGCGATCGCTTTTCCGGCGATGAGCACCACCGGCAGCAAAATCGGCAGGAACGCGCCGAAGACGCCCGGCGCTGCTTGCTCATCGAGGACTGCCTCCAGCTCCGGGCCCGAATCGACCGAAACTCGCCGACCGATGAAGCGTGCATGGAGAAACGTCACGACCACGATCGGCACCACAAGCGCGCCTCCGAGCAGCATGACCAGTCCGATATCCGCGCGCAGTTCGCCTGCCGCCGCGATCGGGCCCGGCGTCGGCGGGACGAGGCAATGCGTTGCGTAAAGCCCCATCCCAAGCGCGGTCGCGAATCCCGCCAACGACGCGCCGGTGCGCCGTGCGAGCGAACGATTCAGCGAGGACAGAATCACAAAACCCGAGTCGCAAAACACCGGAATCGAAACCAGCGCCCCCGTGCACGACATCGCCAGCAGCGCACGCGTCCGACCGATCGAACGAAGCACCGCCTCCGCCATGACCAGCGCGCAACCGCTTTTCTCCAGCACCGTGCCGATGATGCATCCGCACGCGATCACGATGCCGATCACCCCCACCGTCTTGCCAAATCCACCGGCGAGCGCCGCCAGCGTTTGAGTGGGACCGAGGCCGCTGCAAAGGCCGATGCCATACGCCGTGAGCAACAACGCGAGAAACGGGTGCATCTTCCAGCGCGTGGTCGCGACCACGACGAAAACGATGCCGAGAACGAGAGTTCCAAAAAGCAGCGGCGCTGGAAGCATGAGAAAGGGTGAGATGATTTATCGCGACGCAGGCGCTTCCTCGCGCTCGCTCACGAAATAGGAGTAAAGCCGCGCCTGTTTCAGCGTGAACCGCAACCGCGGCTCACGCGGCCACTCGGTCCCCGCCACCGTCCACTCCACACCTTGCGCGGTAAATGAGCCTTTGAGCGGAACGGAGCGGGCCACAACGCGACCGCCGGCTTCGAGCATCTCGACGAGCACCTCGCCGCCGACTTCGACGTCCGCCGTGACGCGCAACTCGTTTTCCCGCGAAAACTCGATCGGCGTGGTGACGATTTTCCCTTCGCGCGTCGGGTCGGCCGGAGTTGCCGCCGCGAATCCGTCGGCTCGCAATGTCGCCAACGCGAGGCTGCCGCGGCGTTCGCCATAATGAGGGCCGTCGCTGCCGCCGTAGAAAAGTTGAATGCCTTCGTCCGTCACGATCGGACTCGCGGCCGGATACACGCAGCCCCAATCGTAGTCGCCCGGCTCGGTGCCGTTCGGAATCAAGGGCGTGCCAGGCTCCACCCGGTGCCACGTGACGGTATCCTTGCTCCACGCAAGTTCCACGTGCACGCGGTCTGCACATATATCGAAAATCGCCGGCAGGCCGATGTAGATCCCGCCGTGGTAGAACACCGGCATCGCATAGATCTGCAGATGATCCTCGAGCCCGCGGAAGACGACTTGCGGATCGCTCCAATGCACGAAGTCCTCGCTCTCCGTCCGCGCCACGAGACGCACGCGCGGAAATTCGCCCGGATTGGCGAAATCCCAATCCCGCGTGATCGCCACATACCGGCCGAGCGTTGGCGCCCAGAACGCGTGATTATGCGTGTCCGCCCACAGGTCGATGTTCGGGAGATCGATCGCATCGCTCCAGCGAAGACCGTCCGGAGAAAACCGCACGGCGACCGTCGTGCGACGACCGTCTTTTTCGTTCACGAAAATCATCTTGTAACGCCGCTCCGGTCGCGGATCGCGTTCGTCGAAAAACACGCCCGCACCGTGAACATCTCGCAGGAGCAAATTGGTCGGCGCTCCATGATACGGCAGCAGATCGAGCGCCGGCTTCTCCCAACTCAACCCATCGCGCGAGGTCGCGTAGGCCACGCCGGACTGCCGGAAAAGCCAGCGCATGCGTTCCGTTGTCGATCCGATCCAGTCCTCCACCTCGACCACGAAAAGATTATACCAGCACTTGAACCGCCGCTCGCGCGCATCCCACACGACGTTCGGATAGAGATTGTCGAAGCGCGGCTCCCACGGTCGGTCTTCGCCGAAGAGCGGATTGGCGGGAGACTTCTCCACCCGGCCGACGGCGATGCGAATGTTGTCCGTTTGTTCGATCCTGGTGGCGTCGAGCAAAAGCACCGGCTCCGCCACGAGCCGGGAAGCGAACAACACCGCCAGCAAGAGCAGGCGCTTGGACCAAAAACGTCCGCCGAACGCCCGCAGCACTGTCCAAGCTGCAGTCTCGGGGCAAACGGCGGACGAGATCACATCAAGCGCGCGTCGATCCGGCTCAGAACTTCACGAAGCCCGTGACCTGGATCTGACGCGGTTCGCCGAAGCGGGCGTAGTTCTTGTTATATTCGAGATCGAGCAGGTTATCGATCTTCACCGCGCCGCCCACGATCCAGTCGCCGTTGTGCACGCGGGTCGAGTAGCCGAAGAAGGGATTGAACACGACGTAGGCGGGATCCGTCACGCCCGGCCGCCGGTCCTGCAAATACAATTTGCCCCGCAGCACCGAGCCCACGCCGATGTAGAAGCCTTTGAAGCGGCCTTCCGTGACCGTATATTTCGTCAGGAAATAACCGGCATGCTCATAGGTGACCGTCGTGCGTTTTCCGACGTAGGCCGGCTCGGGATCGGTGAGATTGTAGGAATCGAGATAGGCGTAGCCGCCGATGAAGGAGATGTTGGGCGTCGGGTTGAAGATCATCTCCACCTCCAAGCCGCGCGACCGCGCGTTGATTCCCGGCAGCGGGAAACGACGCTCTTCGCCGGGATCGTTGAAGAGCTGTTTGACGAGCGTCTGCTCCATGTTGCGCGTGATGTTTTCCTTCGTGATGTCGAACCACGCGATCGTGCCCGCCACCTTGTGATCGAACAGGTCGAACTTGATGCCGAACTCGTCGCCCTTGCCCGTCTCCGGCGGTAGCGTGGGTCCGTAGGGATCGAGCGGGTCGAAGGGCGTCTTGAGCGTGCGACGGCTGGCCGACGAGGGTTTGTAGGACTCGCCGCGGGAATAATAGACGGTCACGTTCTTGAGCGGGCTGGCGCTGATGGAATAGATCGGCGTCGTCGCCGTGGTGGTCACCTTTTCGAAGACCGTGAAGAGAGGCTGCGTGCGCGCCGCGTCGGCATACGAACCGCTGAAGGACTCCACCCGCGTTTCGTCATGCCGCACGCCCACGAGCGTGCGCACCTTGCCGTCGAAATAGGAGCCCGCGGCGCTCACGAAGAAGCCTTCGTTGCCGATCTTCGGCGTCTTGTTCGGCACCGCCTGCTTCTGCCAGTGCGCGCCCGGCGTGTTGAGCCAGCGATCGATACTCAACGCCTCCTCGGTGAGCTCATCCATGTAGACGCGATAGGTGAGGAAGTTGTTGTTGGAACCAAACAGGTCCTCCCCTTCGTAGGTCGCGGGCGTGGTGCGGAAAAGGTCCGCGCCGGCCGTGATCATCTGCTCCATCCAGTCGAGCTTGAGCTGGTAGGTCGTCGTCAGCCGCGCATCGAGATTCTTGTTGAAGGTGCGATTCACATCGCGCGTCCAACTGATGTCCTGGAAATAACGGTTGCCGGCGGGATTGTATACCGGCTGCCCGTTCACGCGGCTCCAGCCGGTCGCGCCGTAGAGCGTGGCGCCGCGGCCCACGAGCGTGTTGTCGTCCTTCTCGCGCGTCAGCGCGCCCGCGAGCTGCACATACCAGTTGTCGGCGAGTTTCTGATCGAGGGTGATGTTGAGAAAGCGCGCGTCGTGCTGGCGCAGGTTGTCCGGCCCCACCGTGCCGCCTTCATCGTAGCGATAGACGTTGGAGACGTAGGCGCCGGTCGTGAACGTGGTCTGGCCGACGACCGTGCCCGGGTTGGGAATCGTCTGATTGTTCACGTCGCGCAGGCCGCTGTAGAATCCGCCGAAAAATCCGGCGCTCTGATCGAAACGATCCGGCAGCGTCTCCTCCTCCACCCGATCCTCGTTCGTATATTCGAAATCGATGTTCAGCGTGGTGCCGGGCGTGAGCCGCGCGGTGTAGTTCAGCGCCAGGCCCTCGCGCTTCAAGTGGGTGAATTTGATGAACGTGTCGCTGTCGTGATAAAGCGCGTTCACGCGCAGCGCCATCGGGATGCCGCCCACCTTGGTGCTCACGTTGTAGTCAACCGTGGTGCGAAAGAGATTGTTCGATCCCGTGGTGACATCGACCTGGCCGAAGGTCCGGCCGAGGGTTGCTTTCTTGGTCACGGAGTTGATCTGACCGCCCGGGTCGGCCTCGCCGATGATGGTGGAGTTGGGGCCGCGCACGATCTCGATGCGCTCGATGTTGAAGTTATCCTTGATCCCATCGTAGCGGAACGTGTTTCGCTGCGCCGAACCCTTGATCTGCTGGAAGCCGCGCTGCCGGGTGAACTCGCGCTCCGCGGGGCTGCCGTTGTTGTCGTTGTTCAGCATGTAGCGGAACGCGCTGTCGTTGTCGAAGAGCGCGAGGTCCGTCAGGAAGTCCTGGTTGAGGATCGAGATGCTGAACGGCAGATCCTGCACCGGCATCGCGATGCGGGTGGCCGTCGACGCGTTGGTGGCGAGATAGCCCATGTCCCGGCTGGTGCTCACCTGGAACGGCGAGAGTTCGATGATCTCCTCGTCGGATTGACGGGAGTCGTTTTGAGTTTGGGCGCGAAGCGGCACGACGACGGCGGCCAGAAGGCACAGTGCGACGCGCAAGGCATCGGTGGGATGTTTCATGTCGGTGGGGTTAGGAATTGCAGTGACCTGGCTCATCGGCCAAAAGCCGCGAGCGTGGGATAAGCGTGTAGCGCCGCCAACGTAGGACGGACCCATGCCCCTGAAACATCAATGTCGTGGTCCTATGGGAATACCACTATGCGGACGCGTCACGCGGCACCGCGAGCGATGCTCCGGGCAGAAACTGCGGAATGATCAGCGCGCCGCGCTCCTGCAGAACCTGCCCCTGCAGCAGCTCGAGCACCGGCCGCAACAGGCCTTTCGCGAACAGATGCGAGCCCGCCACATAACGCGCCGGCTCGGGCAGCAGAAAGGGCAGAAAGGAATCGTCGTCCCGCGACACGAGCGACACGTCGCGCGGAATCTGCAGCCCGAGTTGGATCAAGCGCGTGCCCACGGTGAGATAGTGAAAGGGATTCACCACCAGCAGCGCGGTCGGCGGCTGTTCACGCTCCATCAATCGGCGCAGCGCGTTCGCGATCCCCTGCGGCGTTCCATCGTGACGGCAAACCAGTCCCGTCGCGCCGGTCTGGGATGATTTTTCCACGCCTTCGACAAAGCCCGCCTCGCTTTCGAGATCTCCGGCCCGTTGCGACTTCGCGATCACCAGCGCGAGACGACGGTGCCCGCGGGCCAGCATGACCCCCGCGGCGTGCCGGCACGTCGCCCGCTGGTCGAGATCGCAATAGGGAAGATCCAGTCCCGCGTGCACCGATCCGGCGACCACGCACGCCACCTCGTTCTTCGCAAACCACCGCTGCATCGCTTCGCTGGACAGCGTCAGCAGCCAGCAGCCGTGCGGATTGCTCGCGATCAATCGCTCCAGCGCCGGCCCCGGATTGGATTTGAAATACTGCTCTCCGTGAAACACGTGCAGCCGGCAGCCGCGCTCGCTGAGCATGCCACGCAATTCGTCGATCCACAGCGTCTGCGTCGGTCTCAGCCGCTCGAGCGGCACGGGGGAAAGCAGACCCACGTCGCGCGACTGCAATCGATCCTTCTGCTTTCTCGGTCGGCCAAGGATCCGATTGCCCGAGCCATGCACGGACTTCACCAGTTTCTCCCGCTGCAACTGCGCCAGCGCGGTGCGCAAGGTGTTGCGGCTGATTTGATATTTTTCGCACAGCGCCCGCTCGCCGGGCAGCCGATCCACCCAAAGACCCTGCTGGATTCCGCGGCGAAGAATATCCGCCATCTGACTGGCAAGGGAGTGGCGTTGGGGCAGATCGGACATCGCTGCGTCTCACCCAATTGACCGCCGCTTCGGCGTCAAAACCCGTTTCTCTCTCGAGTCGGTTCTACGGCGCGCGCGCCTCACGCTCCGGTTTGATGAGCAAAACAATGAAAATGGAAAGCAGCGCCACGCCCGCGAAGGCGCCGAAGATCGCATTCAGCGAAACGTGCTGATCGCGCAAGGCCCCGAACGCCCAGTCGCCAAATCCTCCGCAACTGGTGCTCACGAGATTCATGATGCCATACCCCGTCGCCCGCCACTCGGGCCGCGCGATCTGACAGAGAATCGGCATGTTGTTGCAGTCGAAAAATCCCCAGCCCAGCCCGAAAACGATCAGGCCCCCGATCGCAAACGTGAGCGTCGACGCGTTGCCCACGCTGAAAAGCGCCGGCAGGAAAAGCGCCATGCCGATCGCACTCGTGAAAATCCGGCCGCGCACGGTGCGCTTCATCCAGCGATCCGCGAGCGTTCCGCCGATGATCACGCCCGCGATCGAAGCGAGCTGCACATAGAGGATCGCGCTCACGCCCGCCTTGCCCTGGCCGAGACTGAACTTCTCGCGCAGAATTTCCGGCATCCAGTCCCGCACCACCCAGCCCGCAATCGCCGGCAATGTGAAATAGAGCATCAGCAGGATGAAGTTTCGGTTGCCCAGCAGCCCTTTGGCGACGCAGCGCTGCGACTCGCGCGCCTGCACCTTCTCTTCCTTTGTGCGCGGCGCGTCTCTCAACATCGCCAGGAGCGGCAACGCGTAGATCACGCCGATCATGCCGCACGTCGAAAAAGCCCACCGCCAACCGAGCTCGGGCGAATCCGCCACATAACCCGCAAATCCCCCGAGAATCTGCCCCACGTAGATGCCGGCCTGATGAACCCCCACCGCCCGCGAACGCGTCGGCCCCAGATGATACTCGGATATCAACGCCAGCGCCGTCGGAATGTAGAACGCCTCGCTGATCCCCATCAACGCCCGCGCCGCCACGAGTTCATGAAAGGTCGTGACGTGCCCGGTCCACCACGTGACCGCCGACCACACGAACAGGCTGCCTCCGATCACCCAGCGTTTGCTGAAGCGATCCGCGATGTAGCCACCAAACGGGCTCAACGCCGCGTAAGTCCACTTGAAACACCCGAGCACGAACCCCCAATCCGCCTTGTTGGCGATGGTCGGGATGTCGGTGACCATCGACGCCTTCATCGTCGCCAACATCTGGCGATCGAGATAGTTCAGCAGGGCGACCGGTGCCAGCAGCACCACAACCTGCCAGGCATAGCGCCGCCAATCCGGGGAGGAAACGGGGTCGGGAGCAAGGGGCATGGGCCGAAAGTGAAAACGTGTGCGCCCGCGCGACGACAGCCGAAAAGAGGTCCACTGATAGAACCTCTACTCCAACCGTCGCCCCGAGGCGCGGCTCTCGACTTCCCACCGCCGCGCGATTACCTCGTGGCCATGAACGCCTCTTCCCGCGCGTCCGCCGCACCGGCCCTCTCTCCGCGCCCCGCCATCCCCTTGCCGCCGACGTCGCACACCCCCGCTCCCTACTCCGGCCCTTCCGCCGCCGACGTCCTCGCGCTCCGCCAGCAATACCTCAACCCCGGCCTCTTCCTCTACTACCAGCAACCGCTCATGTTGGTGGAGGGCCACATGCAATACGTGTGGGACGACACCGGCCGCCGCTACCTCGACGCGCTCGGCGGCATCGTCACCGTCAGCGTCGGCCACTGCCACCCTCACGTCACCGCCGCCGCGACCCGACAACTCCAGACGCTCCAGCACTCGACGACGATCTACCTCCAGCCGCGCATCGCCGAATACGCCGAGAAACTCGCCTCCAAACTCCCCGGCGATCTCAAGGTCTGCTACTTCGTCAACTCCGGCTCCGAAGCCACCGACCTCGCGCTCCTCATGGCGCGACTCTACACCGGCAATCATGACGTCATCGCCCTCCGCAACGGCTACCACGGCGGCAACGCGTCCGGCATGGCCGTCACCGGACACAGTAGTTGGAAATTCAATACGCCGCACTCCTTCGGCGTCCACCACGCCGCCGCGCCCTACCCCTACCGCGGTCCCTACGGCTACGACGACCCCGACGCCGGCCGGAAATACGCCGACGACGTCAAAGCCCTCATCGACTACGCCACGCCCGGCAAGATCGCCGGCTTCATCGCCGAATCCATCCAGGGCGTCGGTGGCTTCGTCATCTACCCCGACGGTTATCTCCAACACGCCTACGCGCACGTCCGCGCCGCCGGCGGCGTCTGCATCGCCGACGAAGTTCAAACCGGCTTCGGCCGCACCGGCACCCACTTCTGGGGCTTCGAAACCCAAGGCGTCATCCCGGACATCGTCACGATGGCCAAAGGCATCGGGAACGGCACCCCGCTCGGCGCCGTCGTCACCACCCCGCAAATCGCCGCCGTCCTCGCGCAGAAAACGCACTTCAACACGTTCGGCGGCAACCCCGTCGCCTGCGCCATCGGCAAAGCCGTCCTTGAAGTCATCGAGCGCGAAAACCTCCAGCAAAACGCGCACGACCTCGGCGCCTACCTCCTCGCCGGACTCAAGAAACTCCAAGCGAAGCACAAGACCGTCGGCGACGTCCGCGGAGTGGGCCTGATGCTCGGCATCGAGTTCGTCAAAGATCGCACGACGAAACAACCCGGCCGCGAAGAGTGCGCGCAGGTCGTCGAACACTGCCGCGCCCTCGGACTTCTCGTCGGCAAGGGCGGCCTCTGGGGCCAGACCATCCGCATCGCCCCGCCGATGAACATCACCCGCGCCGACGCCAACTTCCTCCTCGCCGTCCTCGACGAAGCGATCACCCAAACTTCGCGTTAGCGCGATTCACCCCAGGTCGCAGCGTCACTTCTGCGCAACGCAGGCGCCCACCCACGATGAGAGTGCAACCGCGCTCCATCGAGCCGCCCGCACTCTTCCTACCAGAAGCTTGCGACAAAACCATCCTCTCGCGTGTGATTGACGTCATGGCCCCCACTCCCACCGACGCCGACATCCTCGCGATCGAGCGGCCCGATCCCAAGCTCCTCAAATACTACCTTCTCTCCGCCCTCGCCTTCCCCCCCGCCTTCCCCTTCGTCGCTCTTCCGATGTGGTTTCGCTACCACACGATGCGTTACAAGTTCACCGACGAGGGCATCTCGATGAGTTGGGGCATCCTCTTCCGCCGCGAGGTCATCATCCAATACGCGCGCATCCAGGATATCCACCTTCGCTCCAACCTCCTCGAACGCTGGCTCGGCCTCGCCCGCGTCCTCATCCAAACCGCCAGCGGCAGCGCCGCCGCCGAGATGACCCTCGAGGGCATCCCCCAGTTCGAAGCCGTGCGCGATTTCCTCTACGCACGCATGCGCGGCGTGAAGGATCACACTCACACCTCCACCCGCGCCGCATCCGTTCCCGCTGCGTCCAACGCCTCCAATGTCTCCGCCGACGCGGAACTCGCCGCCACGCTCCGCGAGGTCGCAAACGAACTCCGCCTCCTGCGCGAATCCCTCACCTCCTCGCCCCGCCCGAAATCGTCGCCGGAGGTGCCGCATGTTTGACCGTTTTCGCCGCCCGCTGCTCAGACTGCTTCGCGTCCCTCCGGAGCCCACCGCACCCGCCGGCGCTCCCGGCTCCGAGCGCGTCTTCCGCGCCGCGCCCAACTTCTACAAACTCAAGCTCGCCGTGTGGGGCGTCGGCCAGATCGCCACCCTCTTCGGCATCATCGTCTCGCTCGCCTTCCTCGCCCACCTCAAGGAAACCGCCGACCAAATTCGCGCCGAGCGCGAAGCCGCCGCCGCTCGCGCCGCCGAGTCCGCGAAATCATCCTCCGACCCATCACTTGGGACCACCCCGCCCGCCGAAACGGCCCCGGCTCCCCCGCCCGAACGGGATCGCGAACGATTCAAACCTCGTTTCCGCGAAATCTTCCGCATTCCCACCTCCTTCCTTCGCGATCCCCACAACCCTTTCGGCCGCCTCTTCGAACGTTCGCCGTGGTGGCTCTTTCCCGGCATCGCCACCCTCGAATTCCTCGGTATCGCGTTCTACCTCGTGCAGCTCCCGGTCACGTTCGCGTTCGTCCGACTCGAATACGAATCCCACTGGTATATCGTCACCGATCGCAGCCTCCGCATTCGGTGGGGACTGATGACCCTCAGCGAAGCCACCATGAGCTTCGCCAACATCCAACAGGTCACCGTCTCCCAAGGCCCGCTCCAACGCCTGCTCGGCCTTGCCGATGTCCACGTCCAGTCCGCCGGCGGCGGCAGCGGCGGGCGCGACGAACACAACAGTCGTGCCACCGACTCGATGCACGAGGGCGTTTTTCACGGCGTCGCCAACGCCACCGAAATCCGCGACCTCATCCTCGCACGCCTTCGTCACTTCCGCGCCGCGGGTCTCGGCGATCCCGAGGAAGCCCTGCACGAAACCGCCGCCGCGCCCGCTCCGCTCAACGACTCCGCGCTCGACGCCGCCCGCGCCCTCCTCGCCGAGGCTCGCACCCTTCGCCAATCCCTCACCTGAAGCGCTTCGATTCCGTGCAAAAAAAGACAGAAGCCTCTGGCTTCTGTCTTTCGTCACCAAATCGGTGATGCCGTCAAGGCACCCGCCGGCCGCGCAGCAGCGAGACCAGAAACAGGATCAGGAAGATCACGAAACACACTTTCGCGATCGTGGCCGCGGTTCCAGCGACGACGCCGAAACCCAGCACGCCCGCGATCAGCGCGATAATCAGGAACAGAATGGCGTAGCTTAACATGGTTCTAGGGGGTTTGAGTTTTCGAAGCCGAGAGTCATGCCTGCGCGCGTTCGCGGTCCTGCAGCAGTTCGCCCAGCACCCACGAGGTCGTTTCGTGATATTCCACCAGCTCGCGCAATAACGCCGCCGTCACCGGATCGCCGCAGTCCACCACGCACGCATCTCCATCGCGCCGCAGCCGATCCGCCATGCGGTCGTGCAACTGCGCCAACACCGACAGCATGCTTCGCGCACTCAGGTCCACTCCGCGCGTCGGCGTGAAACGCGGCGCCTGAATCAAATCCGTCCAGCCGGTGTGCGTCACCACACCCAGCACTCGCGCGCGCTCGCCGAGCTTTTCGATCCAGTCGTCGATCTCGTGATATTGCTCGTCGAAGAGTTCGTGCAGGTTGCGGAAATGCGGGCCCGTGACGTTCCAGTGGTAGTCCCGCGTCGCCGCCGACAACGCAAATTCGTCCGCCAGCGCGTGGTTCAAAATTGAACCGACACACTCCCGCGCCTCGGCTGAAAGTTCGTTGTTCACATTATAATACATGGGAGCCGCTCGTGCGGCCCTCCACTAGACCGACGAAATCCCCGACAGTTCGCGCCGGTGCTCGCGTAACAAACCCTTGCACGCGCATCGCGAACACGCTCGGAGAACCGTTCGGAAAACCCCGATGACCCCATGGGAGTTTTTACGATACACCCGTCCTCGCCGACGCGCCCAAGTCCTAACGGCCGTTCTTCAGACGCAACAACCTCTCGCCCGCCGCGTGCAACGTGGCGGGCTTTTTCGCGAAGTTCAGCCGCACGTATCGATTTTCCGGATGCGCGAAGAAACTCGACCCGGGCACCGGCGCCACGCCGATCTCGCGCGTCATCCAGCGCGAAAACTCCACGTCGCTCGCATGGCCAAACGGCGACACGTCCAGCATCACGAAATACGCCCCTTCCGGCCTCGTGTAGCTCAGTCCCGTCCGATCCAGATAACTCAACAAAACGTCGCGCGACGCCGCATACTCCGCCGCCAGCTCGTCGTAAAACGACAGCGGAAAATTCAACGCCGTCACCACCGCGTGCTGCAGCGGCGCCGCCGCGCCCACCGTCAGGAAATCATGCACCTTCCGCGCCTGCGCGATGATGTCCGGCGCCGCATGCACGTAGCCCAACCGCCACCCCGTGATCGAAAACGTCTTCGACAGCGACGAACACATCAGCGTCCGCTTCGCCATCCCCGGCAGCGTCGCGAAATACGTGTGCCGATGCGGCGCAAATACGATGTGCTCATACACTTCGTCCGTCAGCACGAACACATCGAACTCCTCCGCCAGCGCCGCGATCTGCAACAGCTCCTCGCGCGTGAACACCCGCCCGCATGGATTCGACGGATTGCACAGCACGAACGCCTTCAACCCTCCCGCAAACGCCGCCCGCAGCTCCGCCGGATCGAAGCGATACTCCGGCGGATGCAGCGGCACGTGCACCGGCGTCGCCCCGCACAAAATCGCATCTGCCGCATAATTCTCGTAGAACGGAGAAAACATCCCCACGCGATCCCCCGGATCGCACACCGTCATCATCGCGACCATCATCGCCTCCGTCGAACCGCACGTCACCACGAGTTCGCGGTCCGCTTCGACCGGCACGCCCATGCAGCGGGAAATCTTCGCGCCCAGCGCCGCGCGCAGCTCCGGCGAACCCCACGTCACCGCATACTGGTGACGCCCCGCGTCCATCGCGTCTTTCGCCGCCCGCACCAGCGCCGCCGGCGGATCCCAATCCGGAAATCCCTGCGCCAGATTGATCGCGCCATGCTGCGCCGCCACGCGCGACATCTCCCGAATCACCGATTCCGTAAACGTCGACGTCCGCTGCGAGGTTTTCGGCATAGATCCAGGAGCGGCGTCACGCCGCGATTCCTACGCTCACGGAATCGTCAGCTCCATTCCAAGCCGCAACGCATTCTCGTTCGGCAACACGTTCCGATTCGCCGCGTAGATGTCCCGCCACCGCGAGCGATTCCCATAATACTTCTGCGCCAGACTGAACAGCGTGTCGCCTTTTACCACCACGTGTCGCCGTCCGCCCGCCGTCGGCTGCTTCGCCGAACGCGCCGGCTGAACCGGTTGCGCCGGCACAAACGCCGACGGCTCATCGACCGGCGCCAACGACACCGGCGAGTCGTCCTCCTCGGCCGGCGCATAAAACGACGACGGCACCTCCCGCACCACCGGAGCCGGCGTCGTCGTGCCCGTGCCCAGCGCAATCCGCGACTGCGTCAGCACCGGCGGATTCGCCCGCAAGCTCGCCAGCTCCGCTCGCAGTTGCTCGTTCTCCCGCTGCAACCGGCCGATCAATTCCAACTCGTCCATCCGGTCCGCCCGGCTCTCGAGCGGCTGCGCCGGCAGCGTGCGCGCAAACTCCCGCGTCGCCGCATCGATCCGCTGCTTCACCAACGCCGCCTGACGCGAATTGGGCTGCAGCTCCAGGTATTTCCGAAAATGGTAGATCGCCGCCACCGGATCCTTCACCTGCTGCAGATACAGCAGCCCCGCTTCGAGATGCGACTCCGGCGCCGCGTCGCTGCGCTTCGCGATCACCTTCAGAAACGCATTCAACGCCTCCTGATTCCGCCCCTGCCGCACCAACTGCTGCCCCTGCCGGAAATTCGGCTCATCCGCCTCCGCCGGCATCGTCCCGTCGTTTCCACGCTCGCACCCCGCGGCGCAAAACAATGCGACGCCGGCAAGCGCGACCTGGACCATCGAGCGGATTCTCATCGAGCGAGGAAAACGGGATTGAACGACCAATCGTGGGCCCTAAATTCCGCCCACTCTTACCCCGACTCAAATCCTAAATGCCACTGCAACCGAAAACGATCCTCGCCCGGGCGCGCTCCTGCATCCGGACCGAGAGCGATGCACTGGCAGACACCGCCAAATCCCTGGGGCCCGAGTTCGTCGACACCGCGCAAGCCGTTGAAGCCGCCATCGCCGCCGGCCAGAAACTTATCTTCACCGGCGTCGGCAAAAACGCCCACATCGCCCAGAAACTCGCCGGCACCTTCAACAGCACCGGCGCGCCTTCCTGCTTCCTCGACGCCACCCAGGCCCTCCACGGCGACCTCGGCCTCTGCACCAAAGGCGATTACGCCTTTCTCCTCAGCAACAGCGGCCAGACCGAGGAAATCCTCCGCCTCCTCCCCGTCCTCAAACGCCTGCACGTCCGGCTCGTCGCCTTCACCGGCAACGCCGACTCCGACCTCGCGAAAAACACCGACCACCGTCTCCTTTACCGCGTCCGCCGCGAGGCCTGCCCGCTCTCCCTCGCGCCGACCGCCAGCACCACCGCCGCCCTCGCCCTCGGCGACGCCCTCGCGATGGTCCTGCTCGAATCCCGCGGTCTTACCCGCGACGACTTCGCCCGCTATCACCCCGCCGGCAACCTCGGCGCGCTCCTCATCAAGGTGAAGGACATCATGCGCACCGGCGATCGCCTGCCCGTCGCCCGCGAAAACGTCTCCACCCAGGACGCCATCCTCGCCATGACGCGCGCGAAATCCGGCAGCATCGCGCTCGTGCATCCGAAGACCGGCAAACTCACCGGCATTTTGACCGACGGCGATTTCCGCCGCAGCGCCCTCACCGGCCCCGATTTCCTCCAGCAACCCGTATCCACTTTCATGACGCGCAACCCCAAGGTAATTGCCGAGAACGCGCTCGGCGTCGACGCACTGCGTCTCTTCGAGACGCACAAGATCGACGACCTTATCGTCATCAACGCGCAAGGACGGCCCGTCGGCCTCGTCGACGGCCAGGATCTCCCCAAATTGAAGATCGTGTGAGGACCCGCTTCGTCCCGCTTCACGATCTCTCGCGCCTTTCGGCTTGCAGCGGAACGCGTCGGCGTTTCGCCGCCATCACGCCTGCGACCCTCACCCTTTCCCGCCCATGAAACAGCCACTCCGCATCGGCCTCATCGGCATGGGCGGCTTCGCTGCCGCGCATCACGCCACCATCGCCCGCCTCGAGGATCGCGGCGAATGCAAGCTCGTCTGCACCTGCGACCCCCAGGCCGCCGACTTCGCCGCGCAGCAGCAGCTTTGGAAATTCGACACGCGCGGCGTGAAGGTCTTCGACGACTACCGCGCGATGCTCGAGCACTGCCATCGCGAGCTCGATCTCGTCGTCACCCCCACGCCCATCCAACTCCACGCCGAGATGCACGCCGCCGCCGCCGCCTACGGCCTGCCGAGCTATCTCGAAAAGCCGCCCACCCTCGACTATCGCGAGCTCGAGGACATGATCGCCCGCGACGCGGCCCTCCCCAAAGCCTCTCTCGTCGGCTTCAATTTCATCGTCGAAAAAACGCGCCTTGCTCTCAAGGAGCGCATCCTCTCCGGCGAATTCGGTTCCGTCCGCGGCGTCACCCTCACCGGCCTCTGGCCGCGCCCGACCAGCTACTTTCAACGCAACGCCTGGGCCGGCCGCCTCATGATGGACGATCGCATCGTCCTCGACTCCTGCATGGGCAACGCCCTCGCCCACTTCGTCCACAACGTCCTCTTCTGGGCCGGCCGCTGCGAACTCTTCAGTTGGGCCCAGCTCGCCGCCGTCCGCGCCGAACTCTACCGCGCCCACAATATCGAAGGCGCGGATACGTTCTTCGTCGAAGCCGACTCCACCAGCGGCGTCACGATGCGTTTCGCCCTCTCGCACGCCTGCTCCGGCGCCAGCTCCCAATCCGAAGTCGTCGTCTGCGAACGCGCCACGGTGCGCTACATCGTCGGCCACGTCGCCGAAGTGCGCTGGTGCGACGGCCGTGTCGAACGCATCGAACTCGATCCTTTCGACGGTCTCACCGAAAACCATCTCGAATACTACCGCTATCTCCGCGGCGAATCTCCTCGCGCCGCCACGACGCTCGCCGATTCCCGCCCGCTCGTCGTGCTGAACGACCTCGCGCACGTTTCCTCCGGCGGCATCGCTCCGATTCCGGCGGAACGCGTCAGCGACGCTCGCGACGAGAAAGAGCAGAAGGACTATCTCGAAGTGTCCGGCCTGACCGCGCTCCAGGAGCAATTCGCCCTCCACGGCACCTGGCCCAGCGAAGCCGGCTGGTCCCGCGAGCCCGCCACCGTCGCCACCCCCGGTGACCTCTCCCGCTTCCACGACACCATCCGCAGCATGCTTGCACCGCGGTAACACGGCGCTTCAGCCCGCTTTCCCTTGCGAAACGCGTGAGCGTTTCGCCCCGTCCCGCGAGCCCGCCCCACCCCGTCCGCCCGCGCGTTTCTCCCCCGCTTCTACCCCCGAAAGCCCTCCTGCTATCCGGGCTCTCTGATTGCCACACACTTGAGTCCCGCGCGCACGCTTGCACGCTCGTCTCTCATGCCCACTCCGCCGTTTACCTATCAGGATCCGTTCCCGCTCGGCGCGGATGAAACCGAATACCGTCTGCTGTCGAAGGAAGGCGTCAGCACCGCGACATTCGAGGGGCAGGAAATCCTTAAAATCGCGCCCGAAGCGCTCGCCTTTCTCGCGCAGCAAGCCTTCCACGACTGCTCCTTCATGCTGCGCCCGAAACACCTGCAGCAGGTCGCCGCCATCCTCGACGATCCCGACGCCTCCGCCAACGACCGCTACGTCGCCCTCACTCTCCTCAAAAACGCCGAGATCGCCGCCCAAGGCATCCTTCCGTTCTGCCAGGACACCGGCACCGCCACCATCGTCGCCAAGAAAGGCCAGCAGGTCTGGACCGGTGCCAACGACGCCGAGTGGCTGAGTCGCGGCGTCTACGAGTGCTACACCAAGGAAAATCTCCGCTACTCCCAAACCGCCCCGCTCGATCTCTGGAAGGAAACCAACACCGGCACCAACCTCCCCGCCCAGATCGACCTCTACGCCACCGAGGGCGCCAAATACGAATTCCTCTTCGTCGCCAAGGGCGGCGGCTCCGCCAACAAAACCTTCCTCTTCCAGGAAACCAAGGCGCTCCTCAACCCCAAGAGCTTCGAAAAGTTTGTCACCGACAAACTCTCCTACCTCGGCACCGCCGCCTGCCCGCCCTACCACCTCGTCTTCGTCATCGGTGGCACCAGCGCCGAGGCCTGCCTGAAAACGGTCAAGCTCGCCTCCGCCAAATACCTCGACGCCCTCCCGACCACGGGCAACGAGCACGGCCGCGCCTTCCGCGACCTCGCGATGGAGGAGCAGATTCTCAAGATCGCCCAGCAGTCCGGCATCGGCGCCCAATTCGGCGGCAAATATTTCGCCCTCGATGTCCGTGTCGTCCGCCTCCCGCGCCACGGCGCGAGCTGCCCCGTCGGCGTCGGCGTCTCCTGCAGCGCCGACCGCAACATCAAGGCCAAGATCACCAAGGACGGCATCTTCCTCGAGAAGATGGAAACCGATCCCGGCCGCTTCATCCCCGCCGACCAGCGCACGCTCAAGGACGACAACATCGTCCGCATCGACCTCAACCAACCCATGGCGCAAATCCGCGCCGAGCTCTCCAAGCACCCGGTCACCACCCGCGTCTCGCTCACCGGCCCGATGATCGTCGCGCGCGACATCGCCCACGCCAAACTCAAGGAGCGCGTCGACGCCGGCCAAGGCCTCCCGCAATACTTCAAAGACCACCCCGTTTACTACGCCGGCCCCGCGAAAACGCCCACCGGCTACGCTTCCGGCTCCTTCGGCCCGACGACCGCCGGCCGCATGGACAGCTACGTCGACCTCTTCCAATCGCTCGGCGGTTCCATGGTCATGCTCGCCAAGGGCAACCGCAGCGTCGCCGTGACCAACGCCTGCAAACAACACGGCGGCTTCTACCTCGGGAGCATCGGCGGCCCCGCCGCCATCCTCGCCAAGGAAAACATCAAGAAAGTCGAACTGCTCGAGTATCCCGAGCTCGGCATGGAAGCCATATGGAAGATCGAAGTGCAGGACTTCCCCGCCTTCATCCTCGTCGACGACAAGGGCAACGACTTCTTCGCCAACGGCTGCAGCGCCTGCCTTCCCGCCAAAAAATAGGCCGCTGAGCTCGCTCGCGCCTTCTCAACTCTCATCCCTCGACTCTCACCTCCCTATTCCCCCACCACCGTCACCACCACGCGCCGCGAATGCGGCGCGCGACGGTGCTCCCAAAGATAAATCCCCTGCCACGTCCCGAGCAGCATCCGCCCGTCCGCAAACGGCACGCACTCGCCCGTTCGCGTCAGCGCCATTTTGATGTGACTCGGCATGTCGTCCGGCCCTTCGAGCGTGTGCTCGAAATGCGGATCGTTTTCCGGCACGTGCCGGTTCATCCAATCCTCCAGATCCCGGCGCGCCGACGGATCCGCGTTCTCCATGATCACGAGCGAACAACTCGTGTGCTGGCAAAACACCGACACCACTCCGCAGCTCAACCCGCTGCGCTTCACTTCTCGGGCCACTGCGTCGGTGATTTCATGCAAGCCCTGCCCGCGCGTGCGCACCGTGATCGTCTCTTGTTGAACAGCCATTGTTTTTCCCCACGCCCGCGATCCCATCGTCGGGCCGCGGGCGTGGAGAGTCACTAGATCGGGAACGGCGCCAGACGCAACGGCCGGACTGCGAGCCCGAGCAACTCGCGCTCGTTGTCGTCGCCGGCGATCCGGTTCACGTGCACCGCGAAGCAGGTCTTGCACTGGTGCACGAGCAACCACTCGCCATCCGGTCGCGCGCTCACGGCGATCGGCTCCATGCCACCGCCACACTCGGCCGCGCGGTCGCCCGGCGTGACATCGAGATGCACGCTCCACAGGCACCACGGGCAGTGATTGCGATGGCGCGTGCCCGGAGCATCGAGCGAGAACTCCATGCCGCAGTGACGGCACTTGAGATAGTCCGCGCGCGAGCGCGAACGTGAAACGGAAGAAGTCATGAGGATGCGGATACGCCCCGGCCAAAGGACTCACCGCGCGCCACGCGCGCGGACCGCATTCACGTTGATTCGCACCCGCAAGACGGCGGATCGAGCGACGCCGGGGCTTGAATAGCCTCCACCGGCTTCCTCGCGGGCCTCCTCAACGCATCCTCAAACCAACTCGGCTTTATGTGACATCCGCCGCCAAGTTGATTCGCCGCCGCGCGCCCGTCAACGCTCCTCAGCCCCCGCCCGCGCTCAACCCGCTCCGCCCGGCCGCGTCATCGACAGCGGCTCCAGCGCCCGATCCAGCGCCGCCGCGTCCATCCATTTTCTCTCCAACACGATCTCGCGCAGCGTCCGCCCGCTCGCCAGTGCTTCCTTCGCTACCGCCGCCGCTTGGTCGTATCCGATAAACGGATTCAACGCCGTCACCAGCATCAGCGACCGGTCCACGAGTTCGCGACACCGCGCCTCGTCCGCCTCGAGCCCGTTCACGCATTTCTCCGCGAACACCCGCGCGCCATTCGCCAGGCAGCGCACCGACTCGTGCAGACAGTGCGCCATCAACGGAATCGTCACATTCAACTCGAAGTGCCCATCCCGCCCACAGTTCACCACCGTCTGCGCCAGCCCCTGCGAATACAGGCACACCTGCACGAGCATTTCGCTCATCACCGGATTCACCTTGCCCGGCATGATCGACGATCCCGGCTGCGTCGCCGGCAGCCGCAGTTCGCCCAGCCCCGCGCGCGGCCCCGAACCAAGCAGCCGGATGTCGTTCGCGATCTTCGTCAGCCCCGCCGCAATCGCCGTCAACAAACCCGCCACCTCCACCGCATCGTCGCGCGCCGCTTGCGCCTCGAAATGATTGCCCGCCTCTTCGAACGCCAACCCTGTCTCCTCATTCAGGATACGGCACACGCGCATCCCGAACTCCGGATGGCAATTGATTCCCGTCCCCACCGCCGTCCCGCCCACCGCCAGCTCGCTCAACACCGCGATCGCTTTTCTCGCCCGCACCGCCGCCTTGCGCGCTTGCGCCGCATAGCCCGAAAACTCCTGCCCCAGCGTCAGCGGCGTCGCATCCATCAAATGCGTCCGCCCGATCTTCACGATTTCCGAAAACGCTTCCGCTTTCTTCTCCAGCGCCACCGCCAGCCCATCCAGCGCCGGCGCCAGCTCGCGATGAATCGCCAGCGCCACGCTCACATGCAGCGTCGTCGGAATGATGTCGTTTGACGACTGCCCGAGGTTCACGTCGTCGTTCGGATGCAGCGGCTTCTTCGCGCCGATCGGCAACCCCGCGAGCTGACTCGCGCGATTCGCGATCACTTCGTTCGCGTTCATGTTCGTCGACGTCCCCGACCCCGTCTGAAACACATCGATCGGGAAATGCGCCGTCAGCGTCCCGTCCGCGATCTCGCGCGCGACCTGCTGGATCAGCGCGCTTTTCTCCTTTGGCAGCATACCCAGCTCCTCATTCGCCCGCGCACACGCGAGCTTCACCAGCCCGAGCCCGCGGATGAACCCTTCCGGCATCGGCCGCCCGCTGATCGGAAAGTTCAACACCGCCCGCTGCGTCGACGCCCCATACAGCGCCTCCTCCGGCACCGCCATTTCTCCCATCGAGTCTTTTTCCGTGCGCATGATCCCGCAGCGTAACAAGAACTCCCCGAAAGCAAAACCCTCGTCGAGCGGCGCTTCAGCCCGCACCCTTCATCACCCGCTACCCACCCGTCCGTTCGCGCCCACAAAAAAAGCCGCGGCAAACTCGCCGCGGCCGAAAAATAAAAACGTCCCTTCGCTCAGAACTTGAACGCCACCCGATCCCCCTGCACGCCCACGCGGCTGATCGAATCGTAAAGTCGTTCTTCCGTCAGTCGGCGCGCGACGCGCTGGCTGTTGCCCACCGCCACCTCGTTCGAGGTCGCCATCGCCGGCAACGCCGTCGCCAGCAGGCGCGAGCGACGCGACTCGCCGGGCACTCCGATCTGCGTCAGCGGATCGCGCACCGGCTCGCGCACTTCCGTGCGACGCGCCACCGCGCCAAACGCCTCGTCGAGCAACTGCGGATTGTCCGCCTGCACCGCCGCAAGATTCGCCGCGATGTAGAGCGCCGAGGGCGACGGCTCGGCCGCTTCCACCCGCGTTTCTTCCACCGCCACCACATGCGACACCTGCCCCGTCGGAGCCGGCGTCGCCGCCACGTCGGCCGGCGCTTCCATCTCCGCCGCCGCCAACGTCACCGCCGTCGGCGCGGGCAACGCGCTCCGCGCCGGCTTTTCCGCCACCGTCGGCGCCGGCAATTGCGACTGCACGATCGGCAACGACACCTCGTCCGCCGAACGCGTCGGCGAATCGAAGACGCGATATTCGCCCACGGTCACAAACGTCAAAGCCATGATCGCCGCCGCTCCGATCGGGAGCTGATAACGCGACACCCGCGCGCCCACCCGGATGAACGGCGCCCACCACGGACGCGGCTCCACGATCGCCGCAAGCTGCTTCACGCGCATCTCGCGCTCGAACTGCACCCAGAACTCGGGCGCGGGACGCTCCGCACGCTTCACCTTCAGCAAATCCTCAACGGTAACGGGACGTTTACGGGAGCTCATCGACGAATGTAAGGCTGCAGTTCGGATTGAAGGAGCTGCTTCGCATAGTGCAGCCGCGATCGGACCGTCCCGACCGAACACTCCATGACCTCGGCTATTTCTTGATGACTCAGGCCATCTATTTCGAAGAGCGTGATCACGGTTCTGTGCTTGATAGACAATTTCTGCATGGCCTCGTTCAATTTTTCCTGAAGCTCCCGCGCGAAGGTTTCCCGGTCCGCGCCCGTCGCATCCGTGAGCGCGGCAATCACTTCCGCCGACACCCGGTCCTCCGGATCCATCTTTTCAAAGCTGAAAAACGTCCGCAGCCGGTGCTTCCGCAGATGCGTCAGCGTCGAATTCACCGCGATCCGATACAGCCACGTGAAGAACGACGACTGCCCCTGGAACCGGTTGATCGACTGAAATGCCTTGATCAACGCGTCCTGCGTCAGGTCCGCCGCATCCTCCCGGTTCGACGTCAGGTGATACACCACGCCGAACACCCGCTCGCGATACTTCAACACCAGCTCGTCGAACGCCGCCACGTCACCGTCCTGCACCCGGCGCACGATCGCCATGTCCGCATCCGCCTCGCTCTGCCGATCCGGAGAAGCGACTAACGTCTTCCCTGCGATCTTGGCCGCGTCCATAGCGCGCCGAACAAAGTCATCCCGCCCGCCCGGCGCAAATCGAAAAACGCTCCCGAGCGTTCCACCGCATGAGTTTGACCCATTCTTGCGAAGTGCCGGCGGTAGTGCGGCGCTTCAGCTCGCCCTTTCCCCCGCCGCGCCCTACCCCGCCTTCAACGCCCCCACTTGCGCCCGCAGCACATCGCAAAGCCCCAACAACAACGGCGTCGGCGCCTCGCCCGGCCACTCCTGCAACGCCGCCGTCGCCGCCCCGATCTCCGCCTGCACCGCTTCGCTGACCGCGCCAAACACCCCCAGTTCACCCATCTGACGCAAACAACGCGCAAGATCCGGCGCCCGCTCCCCCTTCAATTCACTTTCCAACACCTCCCGCTCCGCCGCCGGCAGCCGCTCGCGCAACACCAGCAGCGGCAAAGTCAACTTCCCGCTCGCGAGATCCGTCCCGAGCGTCTTCCCGATCCGCCTCTCCTCGCCGAAGAAATCCGCCAAATCGTCGAAAATCTGATACGCGATCCCGAGATGCCGGCCAAACCGCGCCGCCGCCTCGACATACCCCGCATTCGATCCCGCCAGCTTCGCGCCCAAATAGCACGACACCCGGAAAAGTTCCGCCGTCTTCAAATCGATGATCCGCTGATAATCGGCCAGCGTGATGTTCGTCGTCCCGCGGCGCATCGTCTGCACGATCTCACCCGCGCACACGCGCCGCATCGACTCCGACACCGCCGCACACACCTCCGTCGTCGGAAATTCCGTCGCCAGCTTCACCGCCTGCGCGAACAACGCATCGCCCAGCAATACCGCCGGCGTCGGCCCATACTCCCGCGCCGCCGTGCGACGACTCCGTCGCACGTCCGCTCCGTCCATGATGTCGTCATGCACCAGCGTTGCGAGATGCACCATCTCGACCACCGCCGCCACCCGCACCGCCTCCGGCGTCACCACGTCCGCCCCGCGCCATCCGCTGAGAAACACCAACGACGGACGAATCCGTTTTCCGCTCGTATCGATGCAATAGTCCGCCATCGCGCGGATCTCCGGTTCGAACGCCGCAACCTGCTCCCGCAATTCCCGGTCGAGCGCCTCCATGTGCCGCCCCAGCAACGCAAATACCTGCCCAAATGTGGGCACTGTCCCAGGTGTGGTTTCGACCGAACGTCCGCTCATGACAGCCCAACCTACAAACCCCCGCCCAAATGGCTAATCAATACTGCCACCGCCGCGCAGCCGCGGCGGCGGCAGCTCCAACACCCAAGCTCCAACATCCAGAGAACCTTCAATCTCCGATCTTCCAACACGCCCTCCCGTAGTGCGGTGCTTCAGCCCGCACTCCTCATTATGAATTTTGCCTCTTCCCGGGCGCTTGAGGCTTGGATCTTGGATCTTCCTCCTCCGTGATGCTTCGCGCTTCCAGCCCCATGAGCGACAACCCCCTGCTCCTCCTCATCGTCGGCGCCGGCGCCCTCTACCTCGGCAAACTCTGGCGCGACGACCTCCGTTCCCGCCGCGCCGGCCGCCCCAACCCGCGCGCGCTTCCCGGTGCGACCCACGCGCCCCGCGTCGCCAACGTCATCGCCGCCCTCGGCGCGCTCCTGCTGCTCCTCGTCGAAACGGTCGGCGAACACCTCCTCGGCATCTCCGCCGAGCAATCGACCATCACCTGGCTCTTCGCCGCCTACACGCTCGTCGCCCCCATCATCGAAGAACTCATCTTCCGCGGCTATCTCGTGATCGAACACCGCGGCCGCAACGCGCGTTGGATCGGCATCCTCGTCGCTTCGGCCTTCTTCGCGCTGATCCACGCCCATCTCTTCGATTGGGGCGACAATGGCTTCGCGCTCACGCTCACCGCGAAAGGCTTCTTCACCACCGGCATTCTCTTCGCGACGTCCGTCTGGCTCTACTACACGCGCTTCGCCTCCTGGAATCCCGCCCATTCGCTCCTCCCTTGCATCGTCGCCCACGCCGCCAAAAACGCCGGCGTGATCGTCATCAAAGCCTCCACCGGCTTCATC